>CENZ01177805.1_pt1 | contig 98341 bp, 86 predicted proteins | sample 361341 | NCBI WGS metagenome assembly CENZ01 (sample SAMEA2619782, study PRJEB7988) | marine metagenome | biome: marine biome (ENVO:00000447); feature: deep chlorophyll maximum layer (ENVO:xxxxxxxx); material: "saline water (ENVO:00002010), including plankton (ENVO:xxxxxxxx)" | depth 50 m
GCTGTACGGCGGGAGCGAACAAGCAGAATCTCCGCTATGAACGCCCGCCTGCTCAATGTGCTCCATAATCCCGCCAATCACCACATCATCGCCATCAGAAATCGCATCAACATCGACCTCTATCGCATCATTTAAAAAACGATCTAAAAGAACAGGACTATCATTACTGACTTTAACAGCCTCTCTCATATACCGTTCAAGATCAGATTGCTGATGTACGATCTCCATTGCTCTACCCCCTAAAACATAGGATGGACGCACGACAAGTGGATAGCCAATTTCCTGAGCCAGTTGTATCGCCTCCTCGGGGTCTCTAGCCGTTCTATTGGGAGGTTGCTTTAAACCAAGATCCGATAGTAACTTTTGAAATTTTTCCCGGTCCTCAGCCCAATCAATCATTTCTGGGCTAGTGCCGATGATTGGAACACCCGCGGCATGTAACCCCGCGGCCAATTTAAGTGGCGTTTGACCACCATACTGAACAATGACACCCTTAGGTCTCTCTACGTCGACAACTGCTAACACATCTTCCAGTGTAAGTGGCTCAAAATACAACCGATCAGATATATCGTAATCGGTAGAAACAGTCTCCGGATTGCAATTCACCATGATCGTTTCAAAACCATCTTCGCGAAGCGCTAGGGAAGCGTGAACGCAACAATAGTCGAACTCAATGCCCTGTCCAATTCTATTTGGTCCGCCACCGAGAACCATGATTTTGTCGCGGCTCGAGGGCCTTGATTCACACTCCTCCTCATATGTGGAGTACATATACGCCGTATTCGTATCAAACTCCGCAGCGCAAGTATCCACCCTCTTGAACACTGGACGTATCGAGAGCGAATTTCGTAAATCACGCACGTCACCCTCATTGAGACCTAACAATTTTGCTATTCGTCTGTCCGAAAAACCCTTTTGCTTTATACGCCTCAGTGTTGTTTTATCGAGGTCTTTAATAGCCGCATTCGCAATTTCACGTTCTTCCAGTATTAAGTCCTCTATAAAAACAAGGAACCATGGATCAATATGCGTTATGTCATAAATTTCATCTGAACCCAAACCAAGACGGAAAGCATCGGCAACATACAAAATTCGCTCTGGTCCTGGCTCTGTAATCTCACGCCTTACGACTTCAATGTCATCTGAACGCTCGTCTAACCCGTCAATTCCAGTTTCTAGCCCGCGCAGAGCCTTTTGGAAAGACTCTTGAAAAGTCCTTCCGATGGCCATCACCTCTCCAACAGATTTCATCTGGGTTGTGAGTCGTGAATCTGCTCGCGGAAACTTCTCAAAAGCAAACCGAGGTATCTTCGTGACCACGTAATCAATAGTCGGCTCGAATGAGGCAGGCGTTTCTCCACCAGTTATATCGTTCTTGAGCTCATCCAACGTAAAACCAACTGCGAGCTTTGCCGCGACCTTAGCAATCGGGAAACCGGTCGCTTTAGACGCTAGAGCTGAGGAACGAGAAACTCGCGGATTCATCTCTATGACCGTCATACGACCGTCATCAGGATTAATTGCAAATTGCACATTTGAGCCGCCGGTATCTACGCCAATCTCACGCAAAACTGCTATAGAAGCATTCCGCATAATTTGATATTCTTTGTCCGTGAGTGTCTGCGCTGGCGCAACAGTAATCGAGTCTCCGGTATGCACGCCCATTGCATCCAAGTTCTCTATCGAACAGATGATAATGCAGTTGTCCGACCGGTCACGGACGACCTCCATCTCATACTCTTTCCAACCGATCACCGACTCCTCGATTAAAACTTCCTTAGTTGGAGAAGCGTCCAAGCCTCTTTCGATGATATCGACGAACTCTTCCTTGTTATATGCAATACCACCACCGGCTCCGCCCATTGTAAAAGAGGGCCTAATAATCGCCGGATAACCAATCAATGCCTGAACTTGAATCGCCTCCTCCAAGCTATGCGCTATCATTGACCGTGGACTATCAAGGCCGATTTTAGTCATGGCCGCCTTAAATTTCTCTCGATCCTCAGCCTTATCGATCGCCTCTTTACTAGCGCCGATCATATCGACAGAGTACTTCTCTAATACTCCATGTTTAGCCAGATCTAGGGCACAATTAAGGGCGGTCTGGCCACCCATGGTGGGCAGCAATGCATCCGGCTGCTCAGTGGCGATAATTTTCTCTAAGACCTGCCAAGTTATCGGCTCTATATATGTTACGTCTGCTAACTCCGGATCAGTCATTATCGTAGCCGGATTTGAGTTAACCAGAATTACTCGATAACCCTCTTCCCTGAGAGCTTTACATGCCTGAGCACCAGAATAGTCAAACTCACAAGCCTGCCCAATCACAATCGGACCCGCGCCTATGATAAGTATTGATTGAATATCTTCTCTTTTTGGCATGAATCGTCCCAACGCTCCCTAAAGCTTATTTTTAATTATTTTTGGTTTGATCAATATTTTTCGTAAAACGGTCAAACAGGTAATCGACATCATGAGGGCCAGGACTCGCCTCAGGATGACCTTGAAATGAAAAGGCAGGCGAGTCAAGGTGCTCAATGCCTTGTAAACTTCCGTCAAATAAAGAGATATGCGTAGCTTGAATCTCATTCGGTAGCGAATCTTGATCAACCTCAAACCCATGATTTTGACTAGTGATCAGAACCTGTCCTGTGCGAAGATCTTTGACTGGATGATTAGCGCCATGGTGACCAAATTTCATTTTTCGAGTTTTAGCGCCACTCGCGATCGCGAGCAATTGATGCCCAAGACAAATCCCGAATATTGGTACGCCGTCGATCAATAATTGCTTAATCGCCTCAACCGCATAAATACAAGGTTCTGGATCACCTGGGCCGTTTGACAAAAAGACACCGTCGGGACTCAATTTGAGGACTTCTTTTGCACTGGTCGTCGCTGGAACAACGGTCACACGACAACCCCTCGAAACCAACATCCGGAGTATATTACTTTTTACGCCGAAATCGTAAGCGACCACATGTCTCTTTGCTTCGGTTTTGCTAACAGCCTCTGGATTTAATGACCACTGCGGCTGATTCCACTCATAGGGACTATCACAAGTCACCTCGATCGCCAGATCACTTCCTCCTAGCCCAGGAAAAGAGCGAACACGTGCCATGAGCTCCTCATCGTTGACCACTCCAGTTCCTATCGCTCCTCGCAAGGCGCCCTTCTCGCGGAGCAATCTAGTTAACTTTCGAGTATCAATGCCGGCGATCGCTGGAACATTTTGCGCTTTCATCCACTCACTCAGCGAACTCGTGGACCGAAAATTACTTGCTCTCAAAGGTAAATCGCGGATAACGAGTCCCGCTGCGCGCGCGCAAATTGACTCCATGTCCTCGTCATTACAACCAACACTCCCCACATGAGGATACGTTAGTGTCACAATCTGATTTTGATAGGAGGCGTCAGTAAGGATTTCCTGATAACCAGTCATCGAAGTATTAAAAACAACCTCACCAACGGCGGGTTTATCCGCTCCAATAGACAAACCCTGAAATACGGTTCCATCCTCGAGGACCAAGATCGCTGGATCACATTTTTGATACGACAATCGACCTCCAAGGATAAATTTTGAGTGGGGGACGCCGTGCCCTTGGGACACTTGCAAAAAGCGGGTGGAATCGTTGAACGTTCCCCCCGCTGGGGTCCCATTATACAGGCGTATAGAACAATCGATCAATCTCTATGACCGGCTAAATGCTTAAAATAATAATTCCCGACAAAGTCAGTGTCATTATTTTAAAACGTCAAAAACCTTATTAACCGTCTAAAACATCCTGCATATCGAAAAGGCCATCTTTTTTCCCGGATAAAAACTTCGCAGCTCTCAAAGCACCCACCGCAAAATTACTCCGGTCAGAAGCTTTATGAATGATCTCAATTCGTTCTCCCGTTCCAGCAAATACAGCAGTGTGCTCTCCAATAATATCTCCAGCTCTCACCGTAGAAAAACCAATTGTCTTTGACTTACGGGAGCCCGTATGGCCCTCACGCGCATAAACTGCACAATCGGAAAGGTCTCTTCCCAACGATTCTGCGATAACCTCCCCCATCCTTAACGCTGTTCCAGATGGTGCATCAACTTTATGCTTGTGATGAGCTTCGACAATCTCAACGTCATACTCATCACCCAAGGCAGTTGACGCTATTTTTAATAGTCTCAACAACACGTTAACACCAAGACTCATGTTTGGCGCCATCACAAGAGGTATGGTTGCCGAAGCCGTGCTTATAGATTCTTTCTGAGCGCTAGTAAACCCTGTTGTTCCGATAACCATCGCAGTATTGTTGGACATGCACACGCTCATGTGATCAATCGTTCCTTCCGGCCGAGTAAAATCTATCAATACATCCGCGCTACTCGTGACAGCATCGATATCTGAGGATATAACCACCCCGGAGTCAAACCCAAGTAGTCCTCCCGCATCCTTACCTAAGCAAGAATTACCTGGGACCTCAAGAGCGCCAACTAAGGCCAGGGCGTCATCATCTCTAATACAACCAATTAACGCGCGCCCCATTTTCCCAGATGCGCCGCAAACGGCAATTTTCAGTTTATCCATAACAAATCTCCGCTCTCCGCCCCTGGCAGTCTATAGATAGTCGATACAATTTACGTCTTGCTTATTGGTCCGTCCAGCCCTCTACTGTCACATCACCTTCTAATCGTTTCAGTTGATCTTGCTCAAAGACAACGACAATTGTTCGCTCTCGCCTAACATCGCCAGCTGCTCCAGCTAAATAAACATAATTCCAATTATCAGGCGTCAGGGGATCAATCACCAGCGGCGTACCTAAGATAAAGGTAACCTGGTCCTTTGTCATATCCGGCTTTAGCTTCATCAACATTTCTTCATCTAGATAGTTGCCCTGCCGAACCTCTAGTTTGTAAGGTGACAAGAAGCATGATGACAAAGTGAGCACAAGAGCTAAAGCGCTCAAACACTGGAGGATAGCTACATACATCCGATTCATATTATTTTTAGACCTGAAAGGTTAGTCAATAAGTAACAAAGACGTTATGATAGGCTAAACTCAAAGAAATTACACTGCGATGAAAACACCACTAGATCTCAAAAATATGGGGCTCAAGGCCACCCTACCTCGCCTAAAAATTCTAAATGTATTTGAGACGTCATCGGCAGGACACCTTTCCGCAGAGGACGTATACAGAGTGCTCCTAGATGACGAGATGGACATAGGACTAGCCACCATCTATCGAGTACTCACTCAATTTGAGCAGGCAGGCATTCTCATTCGACATCACTTTGAATCCGGTAAGGCTGTTTATGAACTTGACCAAGGAGAGCATCACGACCATTTGGTGTGTAATCAATGTGGTCGCGTAGAGGAGTTCTATGATGAAGAAATCGAACTCAAGCAAACTAAAATTGCTAAAGATAGGGGATTCGAAATCATCGGCCATTCTTTGCAGATATACGCCGACTGCACAAAACTAAACTGTCCTCATAAAGGAAAGACGTAAGAAGAAACAGAAGTAACGAGTTACGATAATGACGAATTAATAAGTTCGCGAGCATGGGCTTTAGCTTGCTCTGTAACAACCTCTCCGGCTAACATTCTCGCGATTTCATCAACGCAATCTTTTGGATTAAGTTTTTGCAGCAGCGTACTCGAAGCTGTTTTTGACTGAGTTTTGGAGACCTTCCAATGCGAGTCGCCTAGGGCCGCCACCTGAGGTAAATGGGTCACACACAGCACTTGAGCGCGGCGGCCAACTGTTTTAAGCATTCTCCCAACCGTTTCAGCCACTGCACCGCCCACCCCCGAGTCTACCTCATCGAATATTACCGTTGGAACGGCAGAATCTTGATGGACTACGGATTGTATCGCCAAAGAAATTCTCGACAACTCACCGCCCGATGCCACTTTACCCACTAGCTTAGCTTCAGCACCAGGATTAGTAGACACATAAAAGGCTATTTGCTCAAGGCCCGTAGCCCCGGGTTCGCCTTTGGGAATTAGTCGAGCCTCAAATCGAACCCCAGACATTGCTATATCTGCAAGTGCGTCATTAACCTTTTGCGTCAATTCAATAGATGACCTTCCTCGATCCGAGCTTAATTGACGAGCCGTCTCAAAATATTTCTCTCTCGTTTGAGCCTCTGCCCTACGAAGCTCCTCTAAATTAGCATGTGAAGACACCTTTTTTAGCTCAGCCTGAACACTCAAATTCAACTCATCTAACTCATCCGGCTTTACACTATATTTACGCGCATACCTCTGTACTTCAGCAATTCTTCTGTCAAGGACATCGGCTAAACCGGGATCAAAATCCAACGATTCCGCGTACCGACGTAGGTCTCGGTTAAGTTCTTCAAGTTGGATCTCCAGGCCCTCCAGGTCTTTCAGCATTGCATCAACTTGCGGATCTATCTCTACCACTCGAGTGAGGCTAGATCGAATATTAGTCAGAATAGTTAGGATATTTTGCTCGTCGTCACCGAGCATATGAACCGATTGATTTGCTGCGTCGATCAATTCACTCATGTTGCTGACCTTACGATGCTGGTCCAAGGTTTGAATCCATTCCTCGCCAGAAAATCCCAAAGCATCCAGATCCCTTTGCGTCTCTAGCAACTCTTCAGTTCTTTGTTTTATGGCTTCGGATTGTTCTAAACATTGATTCAACTTAGTTTTTTCAGATTGCCAGCTCCTCCAAGCTCCTTCGACCGACTTAACTGCGTTCGACAAATGGCCAAAAGAATCTAAAACCTGACTATGTGTGGAGGAATCAACCAAAGAGTAGTGTTCATGCTGGCCATGAATATCGATTAGCAGGCCTCCTAACGTTCTAAGTTGTTTTACCGTAACGGGTATCCCGTTAATCCAAGCTCGCGATCGGCCTGCCGTATCAATTACTCGTCTTAATACACAATCTTCATCGCCTAAATCACCCTCTTCCAAATACGAACAAACATCAGGCAAGTTGGATATGTCGAACTCCGCAACAATATCGGCTCGACTTGCGCCAGACCTGATACTACCCGCATCAGAACGACCACCTAAGATTAGGCTAATCGCGCCAAGTAAAATGGATTTACCCGCTCCCGTCTCTCCCGTGAGCACAGTAAAACCCGGATCTAGGCCGAGCTCAATAGAATCGATTAACACGTAATCCTTGACTGTTAAACGGACCAACATGGAAGATCTTCCCGCAAAATTACGACCCCATTGTCCCAGCCCAGTGTAGCTTCTCTCGAAGCGTACCAAAATAATCGTGTCCACTTGGATGAACCAGCCTAACTCTCGGAGTCGCCACTTCAATCCTTAACCTGCCACCCTCACCAATGTTTAAATGGGTATGACTGTCGATGTGCACACGGGCATCGATAGCCTCTATCAACTCAATCTCTATCTTGGAGGTCCCTGAAATAACGATAGGCCTATTCGACAAAGAATGTGGGCACACAGGAACAAGTAGAATGCAATCCACTCCCGGCGCGATAATGGGACCACCAGCGGAAAGTGCATAAGCAGTGGACCCAGTTGGAGTTGAAACGACCAGCCCGTCAGACCTAAGGTTATAGGCAAACTCACCATCAATAGTTACTTTCATCTGAATCAGACTGCCACTCTCTCCCTTGCCAATTGAAACATCGTTCAAAGCCCAAATCCCGATCTCAGGCTCGCTCTCCGTGCTCACCTCAAGGACAGCGCGGTTATCCGTAATATATTCCCCCCTTTGAACCGCACGCAAACTGGCCACCATCTTATTCAAAGAAATGTCTGCCAGAAAGCCTAGTCGGCCCAGGTTGATGCCTAGCAAAGGCACATTATGCATAGCTACCGTCCGCGCTAGACCGAGCAACGTGCCATCGCCGCCAAGCACCACTACTAAATCGCTACGGCTGACCACATCATCTATCGGTCCGCATTCCACGTTAATTTCAGTAAGTTGCTGCGCAGTCATATCGTCAACTAAACAATCAACGCCCTCTCCTTGCAAAAAACCAATAATCTGGGAGACTGGACGCTGAACCTCAGCACTCTTATATTTACCGACTATACAAACTCGATTAAATTTATTCATATTTACGTTATACACGAGACATGATTCGCATCATCGCAAATTCTACAGGATAAAAAAAACCAAATCGAAGACAAAAAGTTTGTAGAATGAAACCATGATGAACGAAAGATCGCGAATTTTACTGAAATCGCTTATCGAGAAGCACATTTCAGATGGCCAGCCTATAGGATCTCGACAGCTAGCTAAATCCTCGGGTTTAGAACTGAGTCCGGCCAGTATTCGAAACATTATGGCTGATCTTGAAGAAATGGGTTTTATAGCGAGTCCGCACACCTCAGCAGGCCGAATCCCAACACCACTAGGATACCGCTTGTTTGTTGACTCACTGCTCACCGTCCAGCCACTGGACACAATAGAGTTGCATGAGATCGAGGACCAATTCCGACCGGATAGTGCTAATCGACTGATTTCCACAGCGTCTCAGCTACTATCTAATCTCACTCAGTTCGCCGGCGTGGTAAAATCACCAGCGCGCCAAAGTAGCTCATTTCGACATATCGAGTTTGTTTCCCTATCCGACCAACGCATTTTACTGATTGTAGTCACTCCGGACGGAGACGTTCAAAATAAAGTACTCGAAGCTTCCCGCCAATTTACAGAATCGGAGTTAACAGAAGCAACCAACTACCTGAACCAAAATTACGCGGGAATGTCCTTTAGTGCGATCAAATCTCGCATACAGTCGGAGCTGAAACAACTCAAGGAGAACATCTCTCAGTTAATGTCCTTGGCGATATCAGCCGGAGAAGAAAGCTCACTAAAAACCGAAGAATACATCGTATCAGGAGAAAAGAACTTATTAAGCGTCCATGATCTGTCAACGAATATCAATAGTCTGAGAACCCTTTTTGATATGTTTGATAAAAAAACGGGCATTCTTCAACTACTTGACACAAGCGATCAGGCCAATGGCGTACAAATATATATTGGTGGGGAATCTGGCCTAGTGCCGCTAGATGAATGCAGCGTAGTCACAGCACCGTATGAAGTAGATGGTCAGGTGGTCGGAACTGTTGGCGTTATCGGCCCCACAAGAATGGCCTATGAAAGAGTCATTCCCATAGTAGATATCACAGCAAAACTTTTATCCGGGGCGCTGTCCCAACCGTAGTCTTCGATTTAACCGTAATTTCCGAAAAAAAGTCATATGAAACTCCGAAAAGAATCAGAATATACCCACGGCTCTCTTGCACACGTAGGTGTGCTACTGGTAAATCTCGGAACTCCAGAAGCACCCACTAAGCAATCCGTAAAAGAGTACCTCAGCGAATTTTTATGGGACCCGCGAGTCGTTGAAATTCCTAGGGCGATATGGTGGCTTATCCTAAACGGAATTATTTTGAGAATAAGACCAAAAGCCTCCGCAAAAAAATACGCCGTCATTTGGTCTGATGAAGGCTCACCGCTGAGGATCTACACTAAAAAACAGGCGGAATTACTGCAATCAAAGTTTGATCAGAAGTCGTACCCCAAGGTCATCGTGCGATCAGCAATGCGTTACGGTAAGCCTTCTGTCGATGACGGGCTTACCCAGCTGCGGGCTGAAGGATGCGACCAAATATTGGTTGCTCCGCTTTATCCTCAGTACAACTCAAGCACAACCGGCAGTATCTATGATGCAGTTTTCCATAGTCTTAAGACTGTTCGGAACCTTCCTGGGATACGATTAATAAAACATTTTCATGACCATAACGGCTATATCCAAGCCCTCTCACACAAGGTGAAAGATTACTGGGCGACTCACGGAAAGCCTGACAAGTTAATTCTCTCTTATCACGGTGTACCAAAATTCAGTCTTACCAAAGGCGACCCCTACCATTGTGAGTGTTATAAAACCAGTAGACTCCTGGCGGAACAATTGGATTTTAAGCCCGAAGATGTAATTACTACGTTTCAATCCCGTTTCGGCAGAGCTGAGTGGCTTAAGCCTTATACCATTGATGTCATGAAGGATCTGGGCGTCAAAAAATTAGGTAGGATGGATGTTTTTTGTCCTGGTTTCGTAGCAGATTGCTTAGAAACGCTTGAAGAAATCAATATGGAAAATCGAGAAGAGTTTTTAACTCACGGCGGAGGCGAATTCCACTACATTCCATGTTTAAACGACAGTCCAATCTGGGTGCAAGGGCTACACCAAATCATTTCAGAACACCTAGGAGGATGGTTAGGTCAAGCGAAGTCTTCTGATGAAGCCGATGCTGAGGCGACCACGAGCCGGACAGAAGCTCTGAAACTTGGAGCGACGAATTGATCTACTTGGCGTTCCACTGAACGCATTAAACTCACATCAAGCTAAGCCCCACACGACGTCCATAGTTCGTACTAGACTCGTAGTCAGCTTTTAGTGCTCGATACTTCTCTTTGAGATTTCTAACAATAGCGCTAACCATTGTTTCAAGCTCTTCACATGTTTTTTGAGGTGTCATGCCAAGTACAGCCTCCTCAACCTCAGACGCGGCCATCATAGCAAGATCTACCTGGTGCTTTTGAATTACTTTTAACGCGCCCTCAAATGCTTCCCACCGGTCTATTAGCGTCTTGCTGGCTTCGCTCTTATCCCGCCATACGGGTTTCGTGTGCGTGATTCCAAGAGATACCTGCACAGAATCCACAACACACTGCGCATTTACCTCTTTTTGCTTAAATCGCCATTGCAAATCCCATTTGGTCTTAGCTGGGTGGCGTCTCCCGTCCTCACCAAAAGGGCCTTTAGAATCCATTTCGGCGCTTAAAATAAGCGAAGATTGGCCTAGGATACTGTATGAACTCGCCCCGATATGAACCAAGGGGGCTGAAAAAACTGAATTAACACTCCCATAAAACATTACAAAAATTACCGAGATTATTAGATTAAAACTCTGTCGTCGCCACATAAGTCCTCCACTATTGCCTAACCTCACAATAAACTAGGTTATCAGAATATAGCGTCAAATTTCCGTTTAAAACACCCTTGAAATTATAATTTTCACCCTCATTTAAGCGACTTAGAGTTAATGGAGTACTTTTTGATGACTGAAAAAGAAACAGAACATAAAAACGAAGAGATCGAACCCTCAGAAACAAATACTCAATCAACGACCGAACCTGAATCTCCTCCCATCGGCACTGATGAGATAGAAGAATCTGAGACTACAGACGCACCAAAGAGCCTAGAAGAACAACTCGAGGAGGCAATTGCTGAATCTAACAAAAATAAGGACTCCTGGTTGCGGGCGACGGCAGAACTAGAAAATGTTCGCAAAAGATCTCAATTAGACGTGGCTAACGCCCACAAATACGCGCTAGAACGCTTTTCATCCGAGCTTCTTGTTGTAAAGGACAGTCTTGAAGCTGCACTGAAAACCGAAAATGTGACTTTTGAAGCAATTAAAGATGGTGTCGATTTAACTTTAAAACAATTGTCGAAAGTTTTTGAAACCTTCGGCATCAGCGAGATTGATCCACTTGGAGAGACGCTCGATCCGCATAAACATCAAGCGATGAGTGCGGTGGATTCAGATAAGTCGGCAAACACTATTCTAAGTGTTTTCCAAAAAGGATATCTACTTAACGACCGTCTAATCAGACCAGCGTTAGTCAGTGTGGCGAAAACGAAAGATTAAAAGGGTTGAAAAACCAGCAATCGACCCAATTTACAAATAAACAATTTCAGAATTTAAGGATTACAGACATGGGCAGAATTATCGGTATTGATTTAGGAACTACGAACTCATGCATCGCGGTTATGGACGGCGGCGAGGCTAAAGTGCTCGAAAATGCGGAAGGAGGCCGAACAACTCCTTCAATTATTGCTTACACCGAGGAAGATGAGGTGCTTGTAGGCGCCCCAGCTAAAAGGCAAGCCGTTACAAACCCAAAAAACACGCTATATGCGGTAAAGCGATTGATCGGACGTCGATTTAAAGATGCGGAAGTCGCAAAAGCAAAGGAAAATTCTCCATTTTCCATTGTCGGCGCAAAGAATGGGGACGCCTGGGTTGAAGTGAGAGGAAAACAAAGTGCGCCGCCTGAGATCTCGGCACAGGTACTAATGAAAATGAAGAAAACCGCCGAGGACTATCTTGGCGAAGAAGTTACAGAGGCAGTCATCACGGTACCCGCGTACTTTAACGATTCACAGAGACAAGCCACTAAGGATGCAGGAAAAATTGCAGGATTGGACGTCAAACGAATCATTAATGAACCGACCGCTGCCGCACTAGCTTTTGGTATGGATAAGAAACAGGGGGATCGGAAAATTGCTATCTATGATCTAGGAGGTGGGACCTTCGACGTTTCAATTATCGAAATTGCTGAGGTCGACGGAGAGCATCAGTTCGAAGTACTCTCAACGAACGGAGATACTTTCCTTGGTGGAGAGGACTTTGATCAACGCATCATAGATTACCTGGCGGATGAATTTAAAAAAGAACAAGGCGTCGACCTGCGGGGTGACGTTTTAGCGCTCCAGCGCCTGAAGGAAGCTGCTGAAAAAGCAAAAATCGAATTATCCTCGAGCCAGCAAACGGAGGTGAACTTACCCTATGTTACGGCCGATGCATCGGGACCGAAACACCTCAACGTCAAGATAACGAGAGCTAAGCTTGAAAGTCTCGTCGACGATCTAATAAGCCGAACAATAGAGCCTTGCCGCGTCGCAGTCAAAGATGCCGGAGTCAAAACTTCTGACATAGATGATGTCATTCTTGTTGGCGGCATGACAAGAATGCCAAAAGTTCAAGAAACAGTTAAAGGCTTCTTTGACAAAGAACCACGAAGAGACGTTAATCCTGACGAAGCTGTAGCTGTAGGAGCAGCAATTCAAGGCGGAGTGATGCGCGGCGACGTGAAAGATGTGTTGCTGCTTGATGTTACACCTCTGTCTCTAGGAATTGAGACGCTAGGCGGCGTTATGACCAAGTTAATCGAAAAAAACACCACGATACCAACGAAAGCGAATCAAGTATTTTCGACTGCTGAAGACAACCAAACAGCGGTAACAATTCATGTTCTTCAAGGAGAGCGTGAAATGTCCAAAGACAATAAATCTCTGGGTCAATTCAACTTAACAGATATTCCCTCAGCGGCCCGAGGAATGCCTCAGATCGAGGTTAATTTTGATATTGATGCCAATGGAATCCTGCATGTCTCAGCCAAAGATAAGGCGACCGGCAAAGAAAATAAGATCACCATCAAAGCGAATTCTGGCCTATCGGATGAGGAAATCGAAAAAATGGTCAAGGATGCCGAAGCGCATGCCGAAGACGATAAAAAAGCAAGAGAACTAGTTGACGTGAGAAATCAATGTGACTCGTTAATTCACAGCGTTAGAAAAACCCTCGCGGAAAACGAGGATAAGGTTTCGGAAGAGGAAAAAACAAATATTGAAAATGCAGCAAAAGAGGCCGAAGAAGCACTAAAGAATGGCGACAAGGAAGACATCGAAGCTAAGTCACAAGCTTTATCAGCGCTCGCTCAATCTTTAGCTGAAAAAATGTATGCGGAACAAACCGATGCAACTCCAACCGGTGAAAGTCAAAACGGTACACCAGAAGATGAAGGAGATGTGGTTGATGCCGAATTTGAAGAAGTCAAAGACGATAAAAAAGCGTCTTAATAGTGTACAACACATAATGTAGGAAACGCATGGTCGAGAAGGGAAACCTTTCGACCACTTTGCGTGTATAAAAAGAACTCAAAGTAGAAAAGAAACTATGGCAAAACGAGATTATTACGAAGTACTCGGAGTGAACCGGGACGCATCCGATAGCGACCTTAAAAAAGTCTACCGTCGTCTTGCCATGAAATTTCATCCAGATAAAAATCCTGACGATCCAGAAGCTGAAAATCGCTTCACTGAGGCTAAAGAAGCTTATGAAATTCTTTCAGACCCCGAAAAAAGAGCCGTTTACGACCAGTACGGCCATGCCGGTCTTGACCAACAATCTGGAGGAAGGGGTGCAAGTGGTTTCGGAGGTTTTTCCGATTCATTCGGCGATATCTTTGGGGATATCTTTGGCGGTGGGCGCGGAGGCGGACGCTCAAATGTGTATCGCGGTTCCGATTTAAAATACAATCTAGAAATTTCGCTTGAGGAAGCAGCAAGAGGGACGGAAACAAAAATTCGAATTCCCTCTTACACTGTATGTTCAACTTGTAACGGGTCAGGCGCAAAGCCAGGAACGAAGCCAATAACTTGTTCTACATGCCAAGGGCAAGGTCAAGTAAGAGTAACCCAAGGTTTTTTTTCCGTCACTCAAACTTGTCCGGACTGTCAAGGAAGCGGGAAAATGATCGAGACCCCGTGCGAAGTATGTAACGGGCAAGGAAGAATCAGAGACCATAAGACGCTATCTGTCAAAATTCCTGCCGGGGTAGATCAAGGCGATCGAATTAGACTCTCTGCAGAAGGCGAAGCTGGCGTCAATGGAGGTCCCTCTGGAGACCTTTATGTGGTCATCAATATCCCTGAACATGACGTTTTTTCACGAGATGGGAATAACCTTCACTGCGAAATGCCGATCAGCTTCAGTGTCGCAGCCTTAGGTGGTGAAATTCAAATTCCTACCCTCGATGGATCTGCCAAAATAAAAGTTCCAGCAGAAACTCAAACGGGAAAAGTTTTTAGATTGCGTGGAAAAGGAATTAAAGGCGTGCGCAGCAGTGGGTATGGTGATTTGATGTGTCACGTCGTTGTAGAAACTCCTGTCAATCTAACCGAGAGACAAAAAGAACTACTCACGGATCTTGAAGAACTCAATCAATCAAACTCAAATTTGCACAGTCCAAAAGCAAAATCTTGGATGGATAAAGTTAGAAGTTTCTTCGAGGGCTAAGATCTGCGCCAGGTGGTTTTTCCTGAGCTATCTTCCAATACGATTCCGGCATCTAATAAGTGTTGTCTCAATTGGTCTGCCTCTGCGAAATTTCTATTTGCACGAGCCTCGTCTCTCTTTGCGATTAACCCTTCAATATCGCCAGTCGACAAATCAGATACTACGCTGGATTGAAGAAATTCAGATGGGTCACGCTTTAGAAGACCCAAGATCCCTGAGAGCCCTTTTAGTAATCGAGCTATTTCAACACTTCCGCCTCGATTTAACTCACTCGCCAAATCAAATAACACCGAAATCGCCTCTGCTGTATTAAAGTCATCGTCCAATGCCAATTTAAATTTCGCAGCACTGGGATGGATCCAATCAATATCATGAGTTAACTCAGAACCATCAACATTCTTTAACGCGATATACAAGCGACTCAGACTTGCTTTCGCATCGTTCAAATGTTGGTCAGAATAATTCAAAGGACTTCTGTAATGGGCTCTAAGAACAAAATAACGGACCACCTCTGCGTCATACTTCTTGAGGATCTCTCTGACTGTAAAAAAATTACCTAAAGATTTCGACATTTTTTGATCATCAACACGAACGAATCCATTGTGCATCCAATAATTTACATAATCGTGATTATGGGCACCTTCAGACTGGGCAATTTCGTTTTCATGATGAGGAAATTGCAAGTCTTGTCCACCTCCATGAATATCAAAATGTGCGCCTAAATATCGCTCACTCATCGCCGAACATTCGATGTGCCAGCCGGGCCGACCCATACCCCAAGGCGACGACCAAGAGGGTTCCTCTGGCTTGGCTCCTTTCCACAAAACAAAGTCCATTGGATGCCTCTTATCATGGTTTATATCGACTCGTTCCCCAGCTCTCAGAGCTTCCAGCGACTTGCCAGACAAACGGCCATACCGCTCAAATTTATTTACAGAGTAGTACACGTCACCATTATCATTCCCGTATGCAAACCCCTTTTCAAATAGCTTCTCGATGAGTGAGATCATTTGTGGAATATTATCTGAAGCCTTTGGTTCGGCGTCTGGCGGCGTCACTCCTAGTGCTAACGCGTCTTCGTTCATCGCCTCAATATATCGCTCAGTTAACTCTAGAAATGATTCTTGGTTTTCATTCGCTCGATTAATGATCTTGTCATCAATATCCGTGATGTTACGAATGTAAAGAACCTCATAGCCAGAAGCCTGGAGCCACCTTCGAACCAGGTCAAAAACAATCATTACTCGAGCGTGTCCTAAATGGCAAAAATCATAAACAGTCATCCCGCAAACATACATTCGGACGGAATTGTCTTGAATGGGTTTAAAAACGTCCTTATTACGCGTTAGAGAATTGAAAATTTTCAGCATATTGATGTTTCTGTAGATAACAAAGTACTGGAGTTATACTCTCGTTGAAAGACTCACTTTCACTGAGATTTAAAGATGCGAAGTATAACAGAGGGGAGTCATCTTTCTGCTTGAAATCATTTATGCGCTAAATGACAAAACCATTGTATGCAGTTTCTGATATCGTTAGAGAAGCTAGTACATGAAACTAAATTCATCATGCATTGTTTCATGATGGTAGGGTAATTAAAATTTAAAATTCATACAACATCACAGAGAGAAGTTAATGACCACACAAGTCAAATTAAAAACATCAATGGGAGACATTGTCATTGAACTCAACGAAGAAAAAGCACCTAAAACAGTAGAAAATTTTCTGCAATATGTAGATTCTAATTTCTACAGCGGCACTATCTTTCATAGGATCATAAATGGCTTCATGATTCAAGGTGGCGGCATGGACTCAAATATGAAAGAAAAAGATACACAAGCTCCCATCGAGAATGAGGCCAATAACGGGCTTAAGAACGATGCATATACCATTGCAATGGCACGAACGAGCGATATAAATTCCGCTACATCGCAATTCTTCATTAATGTCTCAAATAATGATTTCCTAAATTTTTCCTCGGAGACACCACAGGGCTTCGGGTACTGCGTTTTTGGTAAAGTGGTGGAGGGAGAATCCGTTGTTGATCAAATGAAAAATGTCCCTACAGGAACCAATGGATTCCACCAAGATGTGCCAAATGAAACGGTCACAATCGAGAGCACCTCTCGAATTTAATGATATCCAATCGCTCACTAAAACAGTGAATGATGGATAGCACTAAATTCATTTTTATTTCCGATCTTCACTTATCTCCCTCAGAGGCTGTAAAAATAGATATTTTTTTGCGATTTCTGAAAAGATGCTCGGAAAAAGAAAGTCACTTGTTTATTCTTGGTGATTTATTTGACTACTGGGTTGGAGATGATGATATTGACAACCCCTTACATCAACAGATTCTGCCGGCGTTACGAGCATTAACGTGTAAAGGCGCGAAACTCAGCATGATGCGAGGCAACAGAGACTTTTTAATCAGCGAAAAGCTATCTAAGCTCACGGATGCAGCTATACTGCCAGATCCATATGTAATTGAGCTTCATGGTCAACGAACGCTCTTGAGTCACGGAGACCAATGGTGTACCGATGACGAAGAATATCAAGCCATTAGATCAACGGTTCGAACAAATAAATGGATCGATAGTTTTTTAAAACTTCCCTTACCAGAGAGACATAGTCGAGCAAAGAACTATCGACAAATAAGCGAGACTTCAAAAGAAGCTAAAGAGTTGGAGATTATGGACGTGTCCGCTAAAACAGTGGAAGACGCATTTAAAACTTACAATTGTCAAAGAATTATTCATGGGCATACTCATCGTCATGCGCACCACGAACACCTTATTAACACTCAATTACGAGAAAGATTTGTTCTCTCAGATTGGAATAATCGAGGACAAGCGTTAATTTTTAACGAATCAGATTACTCTGACCAATTTTTTACCTAGAAAATTAACGATTACCTAACTTTTTCCTAGCCATTGATGACATCTAAATCTAGATCTGCTGTAGCCTGAAGTACCGACGAGAGCTTCTCGTCATTTCGCTCACCCTCGACAGAATTCAAGTAATCAGTTGACACCGTACCTGTGACATAATCACCAGTAAAACAGGATGTTTCGAACTGCGTAATTTTCGGATTTATGGAGGCACAACCTGCTATAAGATCTTCGATTGTCTGATAGATGATACGATCAACACCAATCTCAGCCGCTATCTCCGTTTCATCTCGATCATGAGCAATCAGCTCTTTAGAACTTGGCATATCGATACCATACACATTCGGGAAACGAACAGGTGGCGCCGCAGATGCGAAATACACCTGAGTGGCTCCCGCATCTCTTGCCATTTGCACTATCTCTCGACTGGTTGTCCCTCGCACAATCGAATCATCAACAAGGAGAACATTCTTACCTTTAAATTCTGAGCCAATTGCATTGAGTTTTTGCCGAACGGATTTTTTTCTGACCTCTTGCCCAGGCATGATGAATGTTCGGCCTATGTATCTATTTTTAATAAACCCCTCTCGGTATGGAACTCCTAAACCATCCGCCATTTCCATCGCTGAAGGCCGGCTAGAATCCGGGATAGGTATAACAACGTCTATTTTTAATTCTGAGAATCGAGCCTTTATTCTTCTTGCGAGACTCTCTCCCATTCTCATCCTAGTTTCATGTACTGAGATTCCGTCAATAACAGAATCAGGCCGAGCTAGATAAACGTATTCAAAAATACACGGATATCGGACCGGACTAGCAGCGCACTGTTGCTCACTAACTATCCCATCATTTGAAATAAACAACGCTTCTCCAGGCTCAATATCACGGATATACTTAAAGCCTAGCGTATCTAGTGCCACGGTTTCTGACGCCACCAAATATTCTTTCTCAGAACCTTTTTGTCTTACACCGTAGACTAAAGGTCTGATTCCAAATGGATCACGAAATGCCAACAAGCCATATCCAGAGATCATAGCCACTACTGAATATGCGCCCTGAACTCTTTGATGGACACCGCTAACGGCATCAAAAATAGCGCCAGTGCTCAGGTTCACACCTGCGCTAGACTTTTGTAATTCATGGGCAAATACATTCAGTAGAACCTCAGAATCAGAATTAGTGTTGACGTGTCTGAGATCTTGTCGAAAAAGTTCGACCTTTAGCTTCTGTGCGTTTGTTAGATTTCCATTATGCCCAAGGACTATGCCAAACGGCGAATTCACATACATTGGCTGAATTTCATCGAAAGCGCTTGCCGAGCCGGCAGTTGGATAGCGACAATGTCCAATACCTACACTTCCAACTAGTAAACGCATATTTCTAGTTCGGAACACATCTCGAACCAAACCACCACCTTTATGCATATGAAAGCTAGGGCCATCTGCCGTAACGATGCCGGCGGCATCTTGACCTCGATGTTGCAAGACTTGCAATCCATCATAGAGCAACTGATTAACTGGTGACTTTGCTACCGCTCCAAGTAAACCACACATCAAAACCTCTCCCAATTAATTGCTATGTTGATTATATACATGCTGTCTATGATTTTGGTGGCATATCCCATTCAAGTTCAGGAATTTTAATTTGCAGAAACGAGGCCACAACTTCCAATGGAAACCGCATTTCCGCATTTTGCCACTCAAGTCTTCTTGATAAATCTGTCGAGCTCATGATGATGACCGCTAGAGCCGCAATCAAAACCCCTCGGCCCATCCCGAATAAAGACCCTAAAGCTCGGTCCATCCCTGTAAGTGCAGATGACTTAACTAACCTTGACAGCTTTACCGTTAGAAAATGAAATGCAAACAGGCACAAAATTAGAATCGCAACAAAGACGACAATCAACCTTAATCTCGGACTAATGATTAACTGGTCAAAAATTTCAGAAACAGGACCAACGAAAATTTTAGATATCCAAAAAGCTAAAAACCAAGTAGCAAGAGAAAAAATCTCTCTCGTAAAACCTCGAAAAAAACCGTAAACAGTTGAAATTAATATAACGGTCATGAATCCATAATCAAACCACGTGAGATTCAGCTCCATATTTATTAATTAACCTAACGTTTTGTTTGAGAGATTTGAGCGTCACCGTAAGTCAGCTTTCTCGCGTTTAGGCGCTCGAGCGTTAGCTCCGCTTGACTCTTAGAAGAAAAAACACCTACCAAAACCAACGTTCTTGGACCTTTGGTCGTCTCAATTCTCTCGGTAATAACTGAAAAACCTCCGTTTTCTAACTTCTCAACATAATCTTTGACGCCACTTTCGTTGGAAAAGAGTCCTAATCTAACAACATACCCAGATCGGCCATTACTCGTTCGAGCCGCTTCGGCCGCCTGTTGGTTTGGGACAGAACTTGCAGAATGCTCACCACCCTTCCCCTGATTCACAACATCAGACTCATTGCTTGGTCCGGAATCTCTAACTGTTGTAGGGTCCTGAGATCCAAATGTGGAAATAATATTAATATCCACTTCATCACCAATTTGTCGCGGTTCATTATCAAGAACTAAAGGCACCAAGGTAACAACAAGAAGGACCAACACAATAGCTCCTACGAGACGTCTTCTCGCTCGCTTCTTAAGCTCCAACTCCTCTATTTCATCTATTACTTGCATAAGATAATGGTCAGTTATTTTTTCTACAATTCATTATGAACTAAGCTAGAAACATATGGATGCTCCAAAGCAGCCGATACCGTCATGAAAGATCCGCACACGATAATTCTATCATTTGAGTCGCTGACCTCGAGACATTTATCGATAGCATAACCCACCGAGTTGCATGGCGTCACTTTGTCGACGCTAATACTGTCAGAGATTCGTTTGACCACAGCATCCGGATCAGCCGATCGAGCGTCCTCCAACCGACACACGAGCAACTGATCAGCGACCGTATCAAGCAGATCTAACATCTCACCGTATTGCTTATTCCCCATCACGGCAAAAATTACTCTTGTTGTACCTTTAAAAGATGCCCGATTCAGTTCCTCAACTAAAATTCTGATCGAATCTACGTTATGCGCTACATCCAGTACAAATAAGGGCCGCGAAGGCAACACCTGGAATCGGCCCATTCGTTCCGCTACCAAGATTCCTTCACGGATTGAAGAAGCATCGATGGGTAGCCTTCCCTTTAATAACGTAGCTGCCTCAATAGCCAAACTTGCATTTACTAATTGATGCTCTCCTTGCATCAGTGGAAACGTGAGATTCATCCTTACTCCATTGGTCGACCAAAATGTCCAACCCGTTGATTCCCGCACGAAACCAAAGTCTCTGGCGATGACCCGAAGATCACCCCGAACATTCAAGATAACATTGAAAATTGATTCAGGGGGATCTTCATCTCCACATATAGAGTAAGCCCCATCTCCGCGGAAAATACCTGCCTTTTCAAAACCAATGTCTTCCCGCGTTTCGCCCAAATATTCCAGATGATCGAGTCCTATATTAGTGACAATGGAGCAAATAGGGTCCAAAACGTTAGCCGCATCCAAGCGTCCGCCGAGGCCAACCTCCAATATGACTATCTCAACACGTTGCCTCAAAAAAATATTTAAGGCTGCCAGAAATGCGTATTCAAAATAAGTCAGACTAACACCTTGACGAGCCGAATCTACTTCCTCTAGAGAGGAAACGATCACATCATCGCTCATCTCCTCATCATTGACTCTTATTCTCTCATTGAAACGAATAAGATGCGGTGAGGAAAATAGGCCCACTCGATATCCAGCTTTCGAATAAATAGACTCTAGCATGGCACAAGTTGATCCCTTACCGTTCGTACCACCAACAGTAATAACCGGACATTCTGGATGCAAAGACATGTCCTGAACGACTTGAGAAAGTCGGTCTAAACCTAAATCAATTTCTTTATAGTGGGTTGAATTGATTCGACACAACCAATCTGCAAGCGACTTACTCAACGGATCAATAATAGCTAATTAAAATGAAGAACAAACCATTAAATCAATTCGCACGGATACGGGTAAATAGTGACAGTAAATTACCCAATCGATCCCTCATTTCACGACGGTCCACAATCATATCAATCGCCCCATGGTCTAACAAAAACTCAGAACGTTGAAATCCCTCAGGCAAAGTTTGTCTTACAGTTTGCTCGATCACACGGGGACCAGCAAAACCAATGAGGGCTCCCGGTTCTGCAATAACAACATCTCCAATCATAGCGAAACTCGCGGAAACACCTCCCATCGTAGGATCAGTCAAGACGGATATAAATGGCAGTCCTTGGGCAGATAACTGAGATAAAGCCGCAGTCGTCTTCGCCATCTGCATCAATGATGTAAGCCCTTCCTGCATACGGGCTCCTCCACTTGCGGAAAAGCAAATAAAAGGTATCTTCTTTGAACAGCTATATCTCACTCCAACCGCGAAACGCTCGCCAACCACGGAGCCCATCGAGCCCCCTAAGAATGAAAACTCAAACGCAGCACCCACGACATTAATACCCTTGATTGATCCTTGTTGTACAACAAGAGCATCGGTTTCATCTGTAGTCTCTTGAGCCGCAGTCAATCGATCTTTATATTTTTTACTATCGATGAACTTTAAAAAATCAACTGGCTTCGTGCTTTGGCCAATATCCAAGCATTTTTTACCTTCATCAAAGATGGAATCCAGTCGTTGACGTGCATTTAGCCTGCCATGATGAGAACATTTGGGGCAGACCTGAAAGCTCTTTTCCAGTTCAGCCTGATAAAGTACCGCTTCACATCTGGGACATTTACTCCACAATCCCTCGGGAACCGCCTTTCGTGAATTCTTTGTACCATCAAGCTTATTAATCTTTGGTGGTAATATTTTTTGGAGCCAACTCATTATCTAGTCACCTCCGAGGAATAAGCGCTCATTCCTAGTCTATCGCCTTGCGAATAGAGCGAATAAAGCCCTCAACATTCGTTACGATATTTTTAGCATCGGATTGCTCAATTTCCTCAACTAAACGACTACCTATCACGACAGCATCCGATAGTTTTGCTACCGCTTTTGCAGTCGCCTCATCACGAATACCAAAGCCAACGCCGACGGGCACCTTTACGTGCCTCTTAATTTGCTCTACTCGTTTTGATACATCCTCTAAATCTAAATGGCCCGCGCCTGTTACGCCTTTTAAAGAGACATAATAAACATAGCCAGTCGCTAGAGCAGCTACGTCGGTGATTCTTGCCTCAAGTGTCGTTGGAGCAAGTAAAAAAATTGAATCGATTTTATTTTCTTGAAGCGCCACGTTTAAAGCACCGCTCTCTTCAGGCGGATAATCGACCACCAAAACTCCATCAACCCCCACCTCTGCAGCACGTGCGACAAAAACATCAACTCCGAGAGCTTCGATGGGATTCGCGTATCCCATCAATACGACAGGAGTCTCTTGATCCGTTTCGCGGAACATTTTAACTAAATCGAGTACATCGCTAAGGCTTGTCTTACCCGCCAACGCCCGTTCACTAGCCCGTTGAATAGTAGGTCCATCCGCAATCGGGTCAGAGAATGGAATTCCAAGCTCAATAATATCTGAGCCGCTATCTACGAGAGCTGACATCAATTTCAGAGTTGTCCCTAAATTGGGATCCCCAGAGGTTATGAACGGAATTAACGCCTTACGATTATTCTGGGACAGTTCTTCAAACTTTTTTTTGATTCGCGACATAGATGACTTACAACCCCATATTAGAAGCAGTTGCGACAGTTGCCATATCCTTATCACCTCGACCAGAAACATTTACAAGCAGCACTTGATCAGAACTCATTTTAGGAGCAATTTTCATCGCATGCGCCACTGCATGAGCCGTCTCTAAAGCCGGCATAATGCCCTCGACCTTCGTGCACTTATGAAAGGCCTCTAACGCCTCATCGTCATCCGCTGATACATATTCGGCACGCCCTATATCCTTTAACCATGAGTGCTCTGGCCCAACACCAGGATAGTCCAATCCCGCTGAAATCGAATGTGTCTCAATAATTTGTCCATCTGGATCTTGCATGAGATAAGTTCGGTTACCATGCAACACTCCTGGTGTCCCTGATGCAAGGGGCGCCGCATGCTTTCCAGTATCAATACCAGACCCACCAGCTTCCACACCAATCAAACGTACGCCTTCGTCTTTAATATATGGATAAAAAACGCCTAAAGCATTTGATCCTCCCCCAACACACGCAATGACTGCGTCTGGCTGACGACCAATCATTTGTGGCATTTGTATTTTTAACTCCTCCCCAACTACTGAGTTGAAATCACGCACAATCATAGGATACGGATGCGGCCCCGCCACAGTACCGATAATATAAAATGTGTTCTCAACATTAGTAACCCAATCACGCATCGCCTCGTTGAGTGCATCTTTTAGCGTTTTCGATCCACTTTCAACTGGGACTACGTCTGCCCCGAGCAACTTCATCCGGTATACATTACTAGCTTGACGTTTGATATCTTCTGACCCCATGTAAACAACACATTCCATTCCGTATCGAGCGGCAACTGTGGCGGAAGCCACTCCGTGCTGCCCGGCACCGGTTTCAGCAATGATTCGCTTCTTACCCATGTGGCGAGCTAAAAGTGCTTGTCCAACCGTATTATTAACTTTGTGAGCTCCAGTGTGGTTTAGATCTTCGCGCTTAAACCATATCTGCGCCCCACCAAGCATCTCAGATAAACGCTTAGCATAATAAACCGGACTCGGTCGGCCCACGAAATTTTTCAGGTCATTATGAAACTCCTCCATAAAACTCGGAGTATTTTTTAACTTCTCGTAGTTATCTCGTAAGTCTTCTAAAGCATGGATTAATGTCTCAGGAACGAAAACTCCGCCATAAGGACCGAAATGACCTTTTTGGTCAGGAAAATTATAATTCTGTAAATCTTCTTGCATCTGCATTTTTTACCTCATCAATAAAGTCTCGCACCAGCGCAAGATCCTTGACCCCTTTTCGCGCGCCTTCTACACCGCTGCTCACATCGACTGCCCAAGGCCTTACGCAATCAATTGCAGCTGCTACATTGTCTGGACACAACCCCCCTGCCAGAACTATTGGCACATCTAATTCACTTGGAACAAGGTTCCAATCAAACGTCTCACCTGTACCACCACGGACTTTTTCAGAAAAAGTGTCCAATAACAATCCAGATGCTTCTTCGTATACCTTGCCGTATTCTATCAAATCCACCTCAGTAGAAACGTTAGTCGCTTTCAAATACGGCTTTTTGAACTTTGAACAGAAGTCCGGCTTTTCCTCCCCATGAAACTGCAAAAGATTTAAATCAACTGATTCCAAGGTTTTGAAAACCTCATCAACTGAGGGATTCACAAAAAGTCCCACCACAGAAACGAATGGCGGTAAATTTTTTACTATACTTCTAGCAATTTCTAGATCCACATTTCTCGGACTCTCGGCGTAAAATACCAATCCGATCGCACTTACACCCGATCGGGCCACCTCAAGGGCATTATCTACTGATGTTACGCCACAAATCTTAATTGCCGTGGTGATATTCTTCATATTCAAATATGGGCTTCAAGCATCAAAAGAGGTTAATACATTCTCAAAGTCAGAAAACAATCCAGGACCCGGTAGCCCCCAGTGAGGGTTGTAATCAATGGAAGTTAAGTATAGTCCATTCGGGCTGAATGTTGGCGCAGCTAAAGCACGGTTTCTAGAAACAAGGATTTCGTCCATCCATTCGACTGGCTGCTTTCCCGCTCCAATATAGACTAGAGTACCCACGATATTACGAACCATATGGTGTAAAAATGCATTCGCTGTGACTTCAAAAACAATAACGTCTCCGACTGCACGAACACATAATTTCTCAATAGTTCTAACTGGGTTATTCGCTTGACACTCTGAAGATCTAAATGCAGAGAAGTCATTCTCCCCTATTATTGTTAACGCCGCCGCCTTCATGGCATTAACATCTAACTTTTTATGGTACCAACCAACATTTTTAGCAAACAGGCCTGGACGCTGCTCACGGTTTAATAATAAATAACGATATGTTCGACGCAGAGCCGAGTATCTCGCATGAAATTCCGAACTCACCTCTCTTACCCAGAGTATTGAAATATCTTTAGAGATTAATGCATTAAGACCCCGCACCCAGGCGCTGTCTGGACGAATGACTGTGGTATCAAAATGAACAATCTGATATGTCGCGTGAACTCCTGTATCAGTGCGGCCCGCGCAAAAAACACGGATGGGCTCACCCGCAACTTGACTCAACCCTCGCTCTATCTCTCCTTGAATGGTCAAGACCTCAGGTTGAATTTGCCAACCAAAAAAAGATGACCCGTCATACTCTATCCTTAAAGCTAGTCTCAAAATGATCTTCTCTTATATTTTTAGCAGCTAATTGATAGCCTCCTAAAATGGCAAAATCTCATAAATTAGTATGCCTAAAAAAATGATCTCAGCTTAGAGATACACTCATGATTTCGGTGAGGAAGGATTACCAAGATCCAGGTCAATCGAGGATAAATCAACCGGTTTCATCGAGGCTTGTCTTTCACTTGCGAACTTCCCCTCAGCATACCGCTCATCGGTTGGATTGATTAGGTACCCTAGCGCAACGAGTCGCTCCCAATAAGCACCTGCTTTACTCGTAACATTAGCAATAGTCTCTGCAACAGTATCAAAACTAGCTAATTCTTTTTGATGCGAATAAACTTGAGCTAACTTCAACAATACATCCAGTCTATCTGGCTCAAGAGCTAGAGCTTCCTTGAGGATTTTTTCAGCCTGGGGATAACGCCCATAAGCTAGAAAAATATCGGCATCCTCAACTGGATCCTGATTAGGGGAAACATTAGCTTCTCCGCGCTCGTTAAGCGCAGTAGACTCGCTAGAACTAGACTCGCTAGAACTAACTACGGTACGTGTCTCAACCACTGGTTGTGTCCCATCATCCCCACCGCCGTTCTCGTTCATTCGATTCAATCTTTTAGAGACCCATAAACCCATTATGAGGAGAACTAAGATCGGAACCAATAGATATAAGGGTTGATGCAAAACAGCCTCGATTATTTTAGCTTGCCAAGGCCGCTCTATATTCTCCCGAACCACCGTTATTGGGACGCCTACTGCTTGTTCCCTCTCGGGCTGAATAGCCGACCCCAGATCTTGTTTCGACTGCGCTAAAGACGTTAAGTCAGCAATGATTTTCTCTAGCTCATCCGCTCGCGTCTTTTGTTCTGCTAACGCTTTTTCAGTAGCTAATAGTCGCTCCTCTAACCCCTGCGATCCTAAGTCTCCTGAAGCGGTGCCTTTAGATACTTCAACAACATAAGCATTCTCCGCCTGAGGTTTAACATTGACTTGATTCGGGGCTGTCTCCACGACGCCGGATTTAGTTCGATCAGCCTGCTCAATAGTGGTTTGCAACTGAACGCTAGACCGTGCGGCGAGGTTATCTTTATATACTCTCCATTCGGCCATGTGAATTTTAATTTCACTGGTTGCTTCATTTGCAGAAATAGTCTCAAGTTCGTCTTCTATAGGAATTCGAATCACGTTTCCAGCTCTGAGACGATTCATGTTATCCCCAACAAAAGCCTCTCTGTTTTTTCGAAAAACACCTACAAGCATCTGCTCGATAGAAAAATCAGATAACTTTTCACGTTGAGCGATCTTAGTTAAGGTATCGCCGGTGCGCACGATAATCTGCCGACCATAAACGGACGCTTGTGTTGCATCACTCCCCATTTCATCGATGCTACCGGGCGTCGATGAAATGCTCTCTGTTCTTTGTACTAAATCATCAATTACAGGCTCGGCTTCAACTTCAATCGCTTCGGGACCATCCACTAATTCCAAAACATCAATATCCTTTTCAATCAGTAGTTCCTCGGTAGACTCTTCGATACTCAACAACTCGGACTCTAACGCAAAACTGGACAAACGCTCATCAATAAGGAAAGGTGGGTCAATAAAGGCGACATATGTTTTACTGACCTTACCCTCTGGCCCAACAAACTCGACTTGCAGATCTAAAACAACCTCATTTACCGGGTCTTTGGTCGACAATCGAATTAAAGATCCATTGCCTTCATCCTCATATTGCAGATTAATTCTTGAGATAAGATCGTTATAGATCAACCCAAGACTGTCGTAGGTAGATGGAGACGCCATGGAAACTGTCGTTCGACCAATAACAACCTCCCCAAGTTCATAGAGCCGAATAGAGGCCTTCAGTGGCTCCCCAAGGGCGGACTCAACGGATAGCGTGCCCATGCGGACTGCCTGAGCATTTGGTCCAAGTAAGACAAGGACTATCCCAACAAATACTTGAACAAAATATATAAGTCTTTTACGCAAGCTCGTTAACTCCCTCGATCATTCATTGACCCAATAGTTGCAGAATATCATGGTAACGCCTGCCTTCGTTATCGTCAGCGGCGAACCAAAATCTGTAACATTCTCCTCAGAGGCTCCGCAGCACCCCATAATAGCTGGTCTCCGACCGTAAATGCTGAATATATGTTGCCCGGGAGGTTTAATTTACGCACACGCCCCACGGGAATATTCAATGTGCTGGTAACACTCGTTGGGGAAAGCATAGAAATCGTAGAGGGTTTATCGTTTGGGATCACCGATACCCACTCATTCGCATCACCCAGTATTTTCTCAACTTCCAACACAGGAACCGAATTAGACAATTTAAAAGTCAAAGCTTGGCTATGGCACCTCATCGCCCCAATTCGCACACAAATCCCCTCAACAGGAATCGGATCCCCTTGCCTACCAAGGATCTTATTGGTCTCTGCCTGAGCCTTCCACTCTTCCCGACTTTGTCCGTTACCTAAATCAGCATCTATCCAAGGAATCAAACTGCCGGCTAAAGGCGTACCGAAATACTCGGTTGGAAATTCTTTCGCCCGCATGCGATCTAACACAAGGGCATCAATATCCAATATGCCTCCTTTCGGAGATGCGAGGTCATCTTTACTCGCCTCATAAATTGAACCCATTTGTTCAATTAACTCTCGCACGTTTTGAGCCCCAGCTCCTGAGGCAGCTTGATATGTCATGGCAGAAACCCATTCAACTAGCTCATCACGAAACAAGCCGTGCATCGCAAGCATCATAAGGCTGGTAGTACAGTTTCCTCCAATAAAATCTTTTTTCCCATCATCTAGGGCGGCGTGAATGTCATCGATATTGATCGGATCAAGAACGACTAAGGCATTCGAGGCCATACGAAGCGTCGAAGCAGCATCAATCCAATATCCTTGCCATCCTGCATCTCTAAGAGGACCATGAATTTTTTGCGTGTAGTCACCACCTTGACACGAAACAATCGCATCCATTTTCAAAAGCTGGCTCAGATCGTTCGCGTCTTTCAGGACGACCTCTCTACCATCTCGTAGGGTAACGGCCTGTCCAGATTGGGAAGTACTAAAAAAAACAGAAGCAACATTTTTGAAATCTTTCTCCGCAATCATACGTTGCATCAGAACAGAACCAACCATCCCCCTCCAGCCAACCAAACCAACTTGCATATTAATTAGTCCTTAACACTTACATAACTCAAAAGTCGATGACCTGACGACTCGCCTCACTACATTGCTTGGATAACCGCATCGCCCATTTCTTGCGTACCCACACGTTGCGTTGAATCTTGATAGATATCCGCCGTTCTCAATCCTTTACCCAAGACTGTCTTCACTGCTCCCTCAACGCGCTCCGATGCCTCAGTTTCATTAAATGTATATCTCAACATCATCGCAACAGATAAAATTGTCGCCAGCGGATTCGCAACATTCTTTCCCGCTATATCAGGAGCAGAGCCATGTATGGGCTCATATAAACCCTTGCGGTTAACATCCATAGAGGCAGAGGGAAGCATTCCTATTGATCCAGTCAACATAGATGCTTCATCCGATAAAATATCGCCGAATATATTTCCAGTTAAAATCACATCAAATTGTTTCGGCTCTCGAACTAATTGCATAGCTGCATTATCGACGTACATATGTGTCAACTCGACCGAAGGATATTCTTGAGCAAGATTTGTAACGACCTCTCTCCAAAGAATGCTCGTATCAAGAACGTTAGCTTTATCAACTGAACATAATTTATGATTTCGCTGTTCAGCTATGTTAAATGCCACACGAGCAATCCTCTCAATCTCAGAAACAGAGTATTTCATGGTATCGAAACCCTCGTCCTCCCCCGACTCAGTTTGGCGCCTACCTCTGGGTTGACCAAAATAAATATCTCCTGTTAACTCTCTCAAGATCATCAAATCCAGTCCTTCAACCAATTCCGATTTCAAACTTGAGGCCGCTGCTAATTCAGGAAAAACCACGGCCGGACGAAGATTTGCAAACAGTCCTAATTCTTTGCGAATTCTTAATAACCCCTGTTCCGGCCGCATTGCGCGAGGCAGAGAATCATATTTGGGACCACCAACAGCCCCCAGAAGGACTGCGTCAGCTTGCTTAGTCAAAGTAACTGTTGCGCTTGGCAAGGGATCTCCAGCCTCATCATATCCAGCTCCCCCAATAGCCCCCGTTTCCCACTCAATTGGTAACCCGTCATTTTTTAAAATCTTTAGTACACGCAGCGCTTGCTTCATAATGTCAGGCCCAATCCCATCCCCCGGGAGAACTGCTATTTTCATTTTATTCCTCAAAGTAGTTTTGTATTAGAAGGTTAAATTTTAAGACTTAGCTAAATAACCAAGGCTGATTCAATTTATGCCTGTCTTCAAATTTTTTAATTTCGTCAACGTGCTCTAAAGTCAAACTTATGTCATCCAATCCATTCAAAAGACAATGTTTACGAAAAGAGTCGATCTCAAAGTCAAAACTCTTACTGGTATTCTCAGTCGTCACTTTCTGACTCTCTAGGTCAATCGTCAATTGGAACCCCGGAAACCCAAGAACATCATGGAACAAGGCATCAACTTCGGAATCTGAAAGCGCAATGGGCAATAATCCATTTTTCAATGAATTATTAGAAAATATTTCGCCAAAGCTAGGCGCTATAACGACTTTAAACCCGTAATCCGTCAAAGCCCAAGGGGCATGTTCGCGAGATGAACCACAACCAAAATTCTTTCTAGCAAGTAAAACGGACGCCCCTTGATATCGTGGCTCATTCAAGATGAAATCTGGATTTAGCTGTCTTTTATCAAGTGACACTCCTGGTTGCCCGACATCTAAAAATCTCCACGCATCGAATAAATTCATACCAAAACCAGATCGCTTGATTGACTTAAGGAACTGTTTCGGAATAATAGCGTCCGTATCTACATTAGCACGGTCAAGAGGTGCGACGAGTCCTTTATGCAAGGCAAATTTTTCCATGGCTTATCCATTTATACGTTTAAAGTTTAAAAGTTACTTACTCATTATTCCGCGAACATCAACGAATGTACCGTGTACCGCAGCACTTGCAGCCATCGCAGGACTGACTAAATGCGTTCGACCACCCGCACCTTGGCGACCTTCAAAATTACGATTCGATGTTGAAGCGCATCGCTCTCCAGCTTCAAGTCGATCATTGTTCATAGCCAAGCACATAGAGCATCCCGGTTGTCGCCACTCAAATCCTGCCGCGATAAAGATTTTGTCCAGGCCCTCCTGCTCAGCTTGAGCCTTTACCAGACCAGAGCCGGGCACAACCATCGCCAACTGAACACTCGGCGCAACCCGTTTACCTGCGACTACCTTTGCTGCCGTCCGAATATCCTCAATTCTTGAGTTAGTGCATGACCCAATAAAAACCTTATCGATCTCGATGTCAGTCAAAGATGTATTAGGCTTCAGCCCCATGTATTCAAGTGCTTGCTCGATACTTTCTCTTTTAGCTGCGTCCTTTTCTTGCTCTGGATCTGGCACACGACCATTAATACCGACCACCATCTCAGGAGAGGTACCCCACGTAACCTGCGGGATGAGCTCACTGCCGTTTAAAGTCACCATCAAATCAAAGATCGCTCCTGGGTCGGACCTAAGCGACCTCCAATAGCTGACCGCCTGCTCCCAAAGATCCCCTTGGGGAGCAAACGTTCGACCTAGTAGGTAGTCAATTGTGGTTTGGTCAACAGCTATCATTCCAGCTCTTGCGCCTGCCTCAATCGCCATATTACATAGGGTCATGCGTCCCTCTACCGATAGCGATTCAATAGCCGAGCCGGCAAACTCTATAGCGTAGCCAGTACCACCTGCCGTGCCAATCTTACCGATCAAAGCAAGGGCTATATCCTTAGCGCTGACACCTGGATCCAAGTGCCCTTCAACCTTAACCAACATATTTTTCATTTTCTTCTGAACGAGGCACTGAGTCGCTAAAACATGCTCGACTTCAGATGTACCAATACCGTGAGCCAAGCACCCTAAAGCTCCGTGCGTACTCGTATGAGAGTCACCACACACAACTGTCATTCCTGGTAACGTCGCACCCTGCTCTGGGCCTATAACATGAACAATGCCTTGCCTTGAATCTAAAAACGGAAAATACGCCTTTGATCCGTATTCTTTGATGTTCTGGTCTAGGGTGTCTACCTGTAGCTTTGAGATTGGGTCTTCGATCCCTTTATCCCAATCAGTGGTAGGCGTGTTGTGATCAGCCGTCGCCACAATGGATTCAGCTCTCCAAGGACGCCTTTTCGCGAGTTTCAAACCCTCGAAGGCTTGCGGACTGGTTACCTCGTGAACGAGATGTCTATCGATATAAATCAACCCGGTGCCATCGTCTTCAGTTCTAACGACGTGACTATCCCAAAGTTTGTCATATAAGGTTTTCAACATACTGATTACACCTATCGGCTAACTAATTAATATTCGAGGACAGAATTATGACATACAGATTCAGACTGATCATTCAGAAAAGCACGCTAATCGATAAAGTGACGACGCACCCAAAGTATCAAAACAACGCCTAATAAGCTTGTTAGAGCAGACATCCCAAAGGTTACCGCACCACCTAAACTCTCCCAAACCAGCCCAGACGCCAGAGTCCCGGAGGCCCCGCCGGCTCCAAAACCGACACTAGAATAAAGAGCCTGCCCCCTTGAACGGTACTCTCCTGTAAAGAGTTTGTTCGTTGCTGCGATTCCAGCAACATGAAACATGCCAAACGTGATGGCATGCATGATTTGGGCGATGATAAGGAGCCAAAGACTACCGTGTCCAACGTAAACTAAAAAGAAACGCAAAGCGGCTATCAAAAAACAAAACAAAAAGAAATCATTAATACTGAATTTCTTAAATAACCGCGGCATTAACAAAAAAATAAAAATTTCTGCGATTACTGCGATCGCCCATAACCAACCAACTGTTGATTTACTATGCCCTTGCTCAACTAAAAAGATCGAGAAAAATGCATTATAGGCGCCATGCGCAAATTGCATAATAAAAAAACAAGACAATAACGCGATAACTCGTTTGTCGGTCAGAAATTGGAAAGAATGGCTAGCTTGGTGCGTTCGCACCGATATTTTGGTGTCTTTCGGGAGTATCAAAATTGCACCCAAAATAATTACCAGCATCACACAAATAATCCAATCAAGATAAACTACATCTAACCACTCAAAAAGATAGCCACCGCCAACCACCGTCAAGATAAATCCGATCGAACCCCAAACACGAACCTTCCCATAAGTCGACATTTCCTCACCCAAGGCTTCGACACACAGCGCTTCCGCAATTGGCAGTATTCCAGACCAAAGAAGTCCCCACAGAATTAGTACGCCCGCGACTGAAAAAAAAGATCCTTTAGCGACCATAAGAGCAAAAAGTAAGGGACTAAGGAGTGCAAGAATTCTTAAAAGCTTGTACTTGTTACCCCAGTGGTCAGCCAACCAAGCCCAAAAAAAAGGAACGACAATTCTTAATGTTGGGCTAATCCCGAGTAAGACAGCTATCTCAATCGGAGCAAATCCCCGACGCTGAAGGTATAAAGAGAAAAAGGGGGCGAACGCACCTACGAAAGCAAAGTACCAAAAATAAAAATTTGACAGTCGACCAAATAAAGATGTCATAAATTGTCGAACGCTATCAACATCTCCAATTTATTAATTCGACAAGTACAGCCTATCGGCGATAAACCAAACCGAATCCACTCAATCAACTGATCTATTTTTAACAGGAAGTTTTGGCGTAACCGTCTCAACATCTACGTTTTGACCGCGATGTCTTAATGCATGATCTATGAGGACCAAAGCCATCATAGCCTCTCCGATCGGCGTTGCTCTAATCCCTACGCACGGGTCATGTCGCCCATAAGTGTTGACCTTAACAGACGAGCCGCTTTTGTTAATCGATTGTCTATCAAGGCGAATACTCGAAGTAGGTTTTATGGCAATCCGTGCAATCACGTCCTGCCCCGTAGAAATGCCTCCAAGCACTCCACCTGAGTGGTTACTCAAAAAGTCTTCAGGGGTCATCTCATCGCTATGTTCCGTTCCGGACTGAGCAACCGATTCAAACCCATCACCAATCTCAACACCCTTAACCGCATTAATACCCATCAATGCGCCCGCAAGGTTTGCATCGAGCTTATCAAAAACCGGCTCTCCCCAACCCACTGGCACTCCTGAAGCCACTATGGTTATCTTTGCGCCACACGAGTCACCAGACTTCCTCAACTTATCCATGTGCCGCTCTAGCTCAGGAACAATATCAGGATCTGGAGAGAAAAATGGATTTTGATTCACGCTATCCCATGTTTTAAAACCGATCTCTACCGTCCCAATTTGAGACATGTAACCTCGGACCTCGACTCCATAGCGTTCGCGAAGCCATTTTTTCGCGATCGCCCCAGCGGCTACTCGAGCGGCAGTTTCGCGTGCTGATGACCGACCACCGCCCCTATAGTCACGCTCTCCGTATTTTTGCCAGTAGGTGTAATCTGCGTGCCCGGGACGAAACTGATCAGCAATATTTCCATAATCCTTCGATCTTTGATCGATATTACGGATCAAAAGCGCAATCGGCACCCCGGTTGTGCGTCCCTCAAAAACACCGGACAAAATCTCAACCTTATCTGGCTCTCTTCTTTGGGTCACATGACGGGACGTACCAGGTCTTCTTCTATCGAGCTCTTTTTGAATATCCTCCACGCTAAGGTCCAAGCCAGGCGGGCAGCCATCGACCACACAACCAATCGCTGGGCCATGACTCTCCCCAAAAGATGTAACGCAGAAGGATTTTCCGATCGTATTGCCAGCCATGGTCAGATTAATAAAGTTATGAATAGATTTCCCTAGGAGTTTAACACACCGTCTGCCTCCAAAGGAGCATGAAAAAGGTGCTGACTATTACATTAGTTGATAGACTTTAACTTAAACATATCGGCCAAATAAGGCACTCATAACAGGAATTACTAATGCGCTCTTATCTAGAACTGTTACGACACATTCGAGACCAAGGTACGCCCAAAGGCGATAGGACCGGGACCGGTACGCTAAGTATTTTTGGTGCTCAATTACGCTTTGACTTAAGTCAAGGATTCCCAATATTAACGACTAAAAAAGTCCATCTAAAATCAATCATCCACGAATTACTTTGGTTCTTGAGTGGCGATACGAATATCAAATATCTAAAAGATAACGGTGTCACGATTTGGGATGAGTGGGCAAATAATAAGGGGGACCTCGGACCTGTCTATGGACATCAGTGGCGCTCATGGCCTACAACTGGTGGCAGCCATATCGATCAGATCACAAACGTCATCAAAGAAATTCATGAAAACCCAAACTCACGGCGGTTAATCGTTTCAGCGTGGAACGTTGGAGAGATAGATAAGATGGCTTTAGCGCCTTGTCACGCCCTTTTCCAATTTTATGTGGCGGATGGTAAATTATCGTGCCAGCTCTACCAAAGAAGTGCAGATTTATTCCTCGGTGTACCTTTTAATATCGCGTCATACGCTCTATTGAACATGATGGTCGCTCACGTGTGCGGACTTAAAGTCGGAGACTTCGTCCATACATTTGGCGATTGTCACCTCTACATGAACCATCTAGAGCAAGCTGACGAACAACTCTCCCGCTCGCCACGAGCACTTCCCGTTATGAAACTCAACACGGAGATCAGAAATATCTTTGATTTTAGTTATGAGGATTTTAAGCTTGAAAACTATGACCCACATCCGCTAATTAAGGCTCCTGTAGCAATATAAAAGGAATCAGATGGGAACCACAATTATTGTCGCCCAAGCGAAAAATAGAGCTATTGGGATTAACGGAACACTACCCTGGCATCTATCTGCAGATCTAAAACGCTTTAAACAGCTAACTTCGGGTCATACGATCATTATGGGCAGGAAGACCTGGGACTCGATAGGAAAGCCTCTTCCGAACCGACATAATATTGTAATCACGCGGGTGCATGGTTTAATTCTTGAAGGCGCACAAACAGTCACAAGTTTGGAAGCAGCAATTGACGTCGCCTCAAATGAGTCAGAAAAATTTATTATTGGCGGAGCCGAAATATACAATCTTGCTATGCCTATAGTCGACACTATAGAGATGACATTAATTCATGAAGATATTCAAGGAGACACATATTTCCCGCCTGTTGATTCGAATACTTGGAGAGAGTCAAACCGCAGCGAACATCAAGACAATAAATCGGGCTTAGATTACTCATTTGTGACATACAAGCGAATAAGCACAGGCTAACTAAAACAGAGTTTGCCTTTATTCATTGACGATTAAAATATTGGGCAGGGGAAACCCATTAAATTCATTGGCATATACAGTCGTATAAGCTCCCGCGTTTGGAAAGTACAAGAGGTCGCCCTCTGACGTTGCAGCAGGTAGCATTTGCTCTCGGCCCAAAACATCAACGGAATCACAGCTTGGTCCAGCAACGTACCAGGGAACCTCATTACCAGATTTATTGTTGACATCGATCTGGTACTGAATTCCTTGCGTGCACTCCATCAAGCCACCAAAAACCCCCGCATCCAAATACATCCAACGTTCATGACCCTTAATCGTAGTACCAATCACTTGGCACACGAAATAGGCGGCATCAGACACCATATATCGACCAGGCTCAGCAGTCACTTGAATATCGGAGTCAACATCCTCTAACGCCTTCTTAATAACCTTACCAATATACTCTATCGATGGAATAGGCTTGCTAAGACGCACCGGATAACCACCACCGATATCTAATAACTCAGGCTTTAAACCCCGTCTCACCATATTTTTAAAAATACTCTTAGCCGAATGAATCGCTTGACTCCAATTATCGATGTTCCGACACTGCGAACCAACATGAAATGTAAGTCCACAAAGGTTTGCCCCTATGTCATTTGCCGCGTCCAAAATATCGTCAACATCTCTAAGCTTCGCGCCAAATTTGCCCGACAAAGGCCAATCGCTGCCGATATTTGGAGTATCAAACCTCAGATATAACTTGGCAGTAGGGACTAAGTTTTGAATCTTTATGAGCTCCTCTTTGCTATCAAATGCAAACCAGCGAACACCTTTAGAGGCAGCATATTTAATAAAGGAAACAGGCTTTACCGGATTACTGTAATGAACTGTAGCGGCATCGACACCAATAGATAAAAGCAAATCTAGCTCTTGAATAGAGGCTATCTCGAACTTACACCCCCTGTCTTTGAGAGCTCTGAGTACACGTATTTCGGGATTCGCCTTCACAGCATAATGAGGAATAATTTCCGGCATTGCTGCTTTAAAACGATCGTATTTGTGTCGCACGATATCAAGATCCAAGATAAGAACTGGCTGTTCATATCCAGTGCGCAAGAGGTCGGTGACATGAGCAATATCGAGCCTAAGCTCCTGATGCGAATCAAACAAATTTTCCAGCTCAACTTGTTGCTCGAGCGCCGCTTGGATCGTCATCTAATTTCCTAAACAAAATAAAATCTTTACAACCGCCAAAGAATCAAAATTTCACACTAAAAACGTACGTTCTTGAGCCCATGATAGCCAGATAGCTCAAAATTCGAGCATCCAATACCATAAAGCGAATCAAGAGGCGCAATTATAGGCACTCTCGATCAAGAATCAAGAAAAATTATGCAGTACAGTTAGAATTAAAAAAAATAATATATACAATAGTTTATATCCTAGGCAACGTAACTCCAGACTGTCCTTGGTACTTGCCACCGCGATCACGATAGGATGTTTCACACACATCATCGGCGTCAGCTTGAAAAAATATAACTTGAGCAACACCTTCATTAGCATAAATTTTAGCTGGTAACGGTGTTGTATTCGAGAATTCTAGCGTAACAAAACCCTCCCACTCAGGTTCGAATGGAGTAACGTTAACAATGATTCCACAACGGGCATATGTCGATTTACCTAAACAAATCGTTAAGACGTCTCTAGGGATACGGAAGTACTCCACTGTTCTGGCTAGCGCGAAGGAATTTGGAGGAATGATGCAAACATCGCCTTGAAAATCTACGAACGAATCCGAGTCGAAATTCTTAGGATCTACAATCGTCGAATTAATATTTGTGAAGATCTTAAATTCTCCCGAACAACGAATATCGTAGCCGTAACTGGATGTCCCGAAAGACACTACTCGTTCACCGTTAACCGCTTTAATTTGTCCGGGCTCAAATGGTTCGATCATCCCCTGCTCCGAAGCCATCTCCCGAATCCAACGATCAGATTTAACACTCATTTATTCACCCTATCTCATTATTTTTTATTAGCGCGCCGATTTAGTTATACCCAACCGTTAGTTATTCTCTACTTTAATTTTTGGAAATGTCTGACTATAGTCACGCTTTCTTCTGGCAAGCTTCAACCCCACAGACCGAGCAATATCTCTATAAGTAACACTCGCGGCACCTTCTGGGTCGGATATCAATGTCGGCGTACCGGCGTCGAGAGCTTCTCTAATTTTTATATCCAAAGGAAGCGCACCTAACACGTCAACTTGATAATCCTTCGACATTTCGCTGGCTCCTCCTTCACCAAAAATATGCTCCGCATGACCACATTTAGAGCATATGTGAACACTCATATTTTCAATTATGCCGAGTATCGGGACATGAACCTTTTCGAACATCTTTAAGGCTTTTTTCGCATCAATCAAGGCAATATCCTGAGGAGTCGTGACAATTACAACGCCTGTAAGAGGCACTTTCTGAGATAGAGTCAATTGAATATCTCCTGTCCCAGGTGGCAAATCAATCAACAAATAGTCCAAGTTAGACCACATGGTATCCCTCAGTAACTGCTCAAGAGCTTGTGAGACCATCGGCCCACGCCATACCATTGGTTGGTCGACATCAACCAATGCCCCGATCGACATCGCCTGGACACCATGAGACTCCATTGGAGTTATAGTCTTACCATCAGCAGACTCTGGCCGACCTTTGAGGCCAAGCATAACTTGTTGAGATGGCCCATAAATATCTGCATCTAAAACACCAACTCGAGCTCCCTCAGAAGATAACGCTAAAGCTAAATTAGTTGTTGTTGTCGATTTCCCGACACCACCCTTTCCAGAAGCAATCGCAATAACGTTACGCACATTAGGCAGTAACTTTAACCCCGATTGTGCTGCGTGCGCGACAACTCGTAGCTCAATAACTACTGATACCTGTCTGCCATCGTTCACTTTACCGATTTGCTCAATAATCAGTGAGATGAGAGTTGGCCTCATACTTTTCATTGGATAACCAACAAGGAGCGTGACGTTTATTGTTGATTCATTTGATTCGACTACAACTTGCTCACCACATTTACCAATTAACTCTCCACTGACTGGATTATTTATCTTTAAAATTTCTTCTTTAACCGCTTCATTATTCATCATTATGATTTACACTCACTTTCTCTATTCACCATTCTAACCAAAACGCACTCAGTGTTGTACGCTCTTTGCCAATTGGTTTGATAAAATCTTTAGCTTAATTACAGAGAACGGTAGCGATAATAAAAAATGGCCAAAAGAATCCTTGTTACATCAGCACTGCCTTATGCGAATGGGAGTATTCACCTTGGTCACTTAGTCGAATATATCCAAACCGATATTTGGGTAAGAGCCCAGAAAATGTTTGGACATGAAGTGCACTATGTTTGCGCTGACGATACGCACGGCACCCCCGTTATGCTGAAGGCAGAACAAGAGAATATATCACCCGTACAACTGATTAAACGCGTTCACGAGGAACACTCCCAAGACTTTGATAACTTTAGTATTCGGTTTGATAATTACTACACGACAAACTCACCAGAAAATCGACAACTTTGTGAAGAAATTTTTAGCTCACTATCAGATGCTGGGTTAATCGATGAAAAGGAAGTTGAACAGTTCTACGACCCTATTAAGCAGATGTTTCTTCCGGACCGATACGTGAAGGGTACCTGCCCAAAGTGCAATGCTCCCGACCAATATGGCGACTCTTGTGAGGTTTGTGGCGCAACATACTCTACTACGGAATTGATCGCCCCTTATTCAACAGTCTCGGGAGCGAAGCCTGATAGAAAAACCTCGTCACACTTGTTCTTCAAGCTCTCGGATGAGCGCTGCGAAAATTATTTAAGAGAATTCACACAAAATACGGACAGACTGCAACCCGAAGCCGCGAACAAAATGAAAGAATGGCTCGGCGAGATTGGTGAAGCAAAGTTATCCGATTGGGATATTTCCCGAGATGCACCGTACTTTGGATTTCCAATACCTGGAACAAATGAAACAAAATTCTTTTACGTTTGGCTAGATGCTCCGGTTGGATACTTTGGAAGCTTTTTAAATTACCTAACGAGCGACCAATCTCTAAATCTTGCTAACCTTACTCAAGACTTTCTGAGGCCAGGCGGAGAGACAGAACTAATTCACTTTATTGGTAAGGATATTCTGTACTTTCACGCGTTATTTTGGCCTGCGATGCTAAAGTTCTCTGGATTCAGGACGCCAACCAAAATATTTGCACACGGCTTCCTCACGGTGAATGGACAAAAAATGTCCAAATCTCGCGGGACATTCATTACAGCCAGAAGCTTTTTGGAGAGTGGTCTCGAACCAGAGTGGTTGCGTTATTACTATGCAGCTAAATTAAACGACTCAATGGAAGACATAGACCTTAATCTTGCTGACTTTATGGCGCGCGTTAATAGCGACCTAGTCGGTAAATATATCAATATTGCCAGTCGCTCAGCCAACTTCCTGACCAAAAAATTTGATGGTAAGTTAAGCAGCGTATCAATGACTGATGATGAGATAGTGCAGTATTTTTATAGCTGCTCTAAAAATGTAGCTGATGCTTTTGAGTCAAGACAATACAGCAAAGGCATTCGAGAAATCATGTCTTTGGCAGATCGCGCTAACAGTTACATCGATAAACAGAAACCTTGGGAGCTCGCTAAATCCGAATCAGACTCGGAGAAACTCCACGAGGTATGCTCAATAGCAATTAATTTATTCAAAATATTGACCGTATATTTAAAACCGGTGCTACCGACTTTAGCGAGTAAAGTTGAAGAATTTTTAGACGTTAATAGCCTTCAATGGTCGGACAGTAAGAAATGTCTCCCCATGGCGCACGTGATTAAACCTTACAAACACCTGATGGGCCGCATTGATCCCAAGCTGATCGACAAACTTATTTCGTTGAATACGCAGAAGCCTATTCAATCAAAAACCCAATCAAACAAACCAAACTCAAAAAAAATGACAGCTGAAAAAACTACCGTTGAATCCACTACCGACATCACAATTGATGCGTTCAACAACGTAGACCTGCGTGTCGGCAGAATCATTGAAGCCGAACATGTCGAGGGCGCAGATAAGTTAGTGCGTTTAAAAATCGATCTTGGTGACAAGCAAAGACAAGTGTTTGCCGGGATCAAGTCTGCTTATGATCCAAAGGATCTCAAAGAAAAACTTGTTGTCGTAGTAGCAAACCTAAAACCAAGAAAAATGCGTTTTGGTGAATCCCAGGGCATGGTGCTGGCGGCCAGCAGTGAAGATTCTGGAATTTTTTTAATTTCTCCTGAATCAGGTGCTGCTCCTGGAATGCGGGTGAAATAAGGCGAAAACTTAGTACTGGAGACTTACGTCCTCTGGGCTTAACCAATCTCGTAACTCGCTAAAAAGTGAGTCCTCAGGTCTAACGCGCCACTCCTCACCCAAGTCTATTTCAGCCGCTCCGCTCGGCCCCTGATACATGACCGTAACAGGAATAACTCCATTACGATACCTGCCGAGAATTTGTTTCAGCTGCGTCGCATCAGCGCTTTGCCCCATGCGCAACTTCAGCGTCTTACCAAACCGTTCGCGAACGGCGGCTAGACTAAAAACATTCTCCGCAGCGATTCTAGAGACAATCGAAGTCTCACTTGTTTCTGAACCTCGACGATAAGAGCGTATTTTTACCTCAAAAACCACGATCTTATCCTCTTTAACTAAATCTCTAAACCGATCAATAAACTCATCATAGAGCACGACTTCCTCTGAGCCGTATCCGTCCGAAATAGTTACGACCATCATTCTCCCATTGTTCGTCTTTTGTATTCGCACGGAGTCGACTACTCCAGCCAACAAAGTTTGGCGAATTCCCTCCTCTGGAGCGGGAATAGAAACGGAATCCAAGCGAGAAGATACAACTAACGATAACTCTTCCTCAAAACTCTTAAAAGGATGACCACTGTAATAGAAACCTAAAGCTACCTTTTCGTGCTGTAATTGCTCGTAGTCTGCCCAGACACGCGCTTCTGTAATCGCCACATCCGACACAGATACGACATCATCATCAAATAAACTCCTTTGAGAGAGATCACGTTCTTGTTGTTCAGCTGCCATCATCGCTGATTGGACCGAAGCAAGAAGACGAGCTCGGTTTTCATCTAACATATCAAAAGCTCCAGCTTTCACTAATGACTCCACACTACGCTTATTCACAATATGTCTATCAACACGACAACAAAAATCGAAAAAACCAGTAAAAGGACCGTGCGACCGTACATGGAGAATATGCTCGATGGCTGATTCTCCTGTACCCCGAATTCCTCCCAAACCATAACGTATCTGGGAGCTGGATGCTGGGAAAAAACGATACTCAGACGCATGAATATCTGGAGGTAACAGCTCTAAATTATTCTTTTTACAGTCCGCATAGAGCTGCTGAATTCGGTCTGTATCATCCATAGATGCCGACATATTCGCCGCCATAAATGCCGAGATATGATGACATTTAAACCAAGCTGTTTGGTAAGCTATTAACGCATAGGCCGCAGCATGTGACTTATTAAAACCATAGCCGGCAAACTTTTCCATCAAATCAAAAATTTCATTTGCCTTGGTCTCGGTGACCTCATTATTTTTTGATCCCTCAAGAAAAAGCTGACGATGCTGAGCCATCTCGTCTGCTTTCTTTTTTCCCATGGCCCGTCGCAAAAGATCAGCCCCACCAAGGGAGTATCCTCCAATAATTTGAGCCATCTGCATTACTTGTTCTTGGTAAACCATAATCCCATAGGTCTCTTCCAAAATGGTTTTAACTCTCTCATCCGGATAATTCACCTGTTGGCGTCCATGCTTTCGCTCCACAAAATCGGGAATAAGATCCATGGGACCCGGTCTAAAGAGAGCCACTAAAGCAACGATATCCTCAAAACGATCCGGTTGCGCTCTTTCAATTAGATCTCTCATTCCTCGAGATTCAAATTGGAAAACAGCAGCTGTATTCCCTCTAGAAAATATCCGATAAGTCAGCGGATCATCAAGCGGTAAGGTTGCCAGATCAATGACTTTTTCGGGATCTAACCTCGATATAAACTTAAGCGTCCAATCAATAACGGTTAACGTAGTTAAACCAAGAAAATCAAATTTAACTAGACCGATATGCTCAACATCATCTTTATCTAGTTGCGAAATAACGCTATGGGAACCATCTGTCGAGTACAGCGGACAAAAATCGCTAAGTGCAGATGGTGCGATTAAAACACCACCAGCATGCATCCCCACGTTTCGGGTGACTCCCTCCAACTGCCTAGCCAATGCTAAAAGCTCACGCGTCTCTTCGTCGGACTCTTCTTTCTCTCTCAGTCGGGGTTCCATCTCAAGAGCTAAGTCCAAGGTAATCAGCTTGCCAGGCTGGAATGGTATCAACTTAGCTAGCTCATCAGCTCGACCATAGCTCCACTCCATAACACGCGCCACATCTCTTACAACAGCTTTCGCTGCCATCGTTCCAAATGTCACGATTTGGGACACCGAGTCTGTGCCATATTTCTCCCGCACATAGTCAATGACTCGATCCCTACCATCTTGACAAAAATCAATATCAAAATCAGGCATTGACACTCGCTCTGGATTTAAGAAACGCTCAAACAGAAGGTTATATTTTATGGGATCTAAATCAGTAATACCTAGCGAAAAAGCGACCAAAGAGCCCGCTCCCGATCCTCGCCCTGGGCCAACAGGTACGTCATTATCTTTAGCCCAATTAATAAAGTCAGCGACAATTAAGAAGTAGCCCGCGAAGCCCATGTCGACAATCGTATCAATCTCAAATTTCAACCGCTCTCGGTATACTTCACTCTCGGTGATTGAGTCACTATCGATACGAACTAACTGAGTCATTCTTTTGTCGAGGCCAGCAGCTGACTCCTGAGCCAAAAACTGTTCAAGCGACATGCCTGGTGGTGTTGGAAAATTTGGTAATTGAGGGTTCCCTAAGTCAAATTCCAATGAACAGCGCTTAGCAATTTCAATCGTATTATCAATGGCCCCGGGCAAATCGGAAAACAACTCCTGCATCTGCGTCTGAGATTTAAAGTACTGCTCCTCATTGAAAAGGCGCGGCCTATTTTGATCTGCCAACAATAGACCCTCTGCAATACAGTAGCGCGCTTCATGCGCCATAAATTCTGTTGGCGCTAAAAATTCAACAGGATGAGTTGCAACAACCGGTATTCGTTCTTGCTCTGCGAGTCGTAAAATACTCGCCTCTAATATGCTGTTACCCGCTTTGTTTGATCTTTGAATTTCAAGATAAAAACGTCCCTCGAATAAATTGCTCCAATATTTAATCTTTTTAGTAGCTTCTTCCTCATCGTCGTGCATTAAGGACCGCTCAATGTCCCCATCCTTCCACCCCGACAAGGCAATCAATCCATGAGAACCCTCAGCCTTGATCCAGTCGCTATGAATCGCAGCTCGCATTTCACGCTCTTCACCAACATAGGCGCGAGTCAACCAACGACTGAGCTTTAAGTAGCCCTCTGTATTTTGAACCAGCAGTAAAAGGCGAGTGGGCCCCTTACTATCTGACGTACGCACCGAGATATCACAACCAATTATTGGCTTAAGTCCGCGCTTACGAGCAGCACTATAAAACTTAACAACACCAAACAAATTGTCTAAATCACTAAGGGCTAGTGATGGCATACCATATTCAACAGCACGATCACATAGCTCAGGAATGCGAACCATACCTTGGGTAATCGAATATTCGCTGTGTGTCCTTAAATGCACAAAATGAGAATCAGTCATGTCTTTATTGTACGATGGCAACCGGATGGATATCCAACGATTAAGGGTATCTGCGCTGAATATTTATTAATCAAGTCAAGGTGGAAACGTGCAATCAGTATCAAAAAGTCAATTTTTAAATATAAATGGGCTCAGATATCACATTAGGACCTGGGGTAATAACAGCGACCGACATTTGTATCTTATGCATGGATGGATGGATATGTCCGCCTCTTTTGAATTTGTTGTTAAGGAACTCAGTGAGCACTGGTTCATACTCGCCCCTGACTGGCGTGGATTTGGTCTGACAGAGTGGGCGCCATATGGCTATTGGTTTCCGGATTACGTTGCGGATCTGTCAGAAATCATTAACGCCCTTTCAAAAGAAAAAGAAGTAAACCTATTTGGGCACAGTATGGGTGGCAATATAGCAGGCTTGTACACAGGCGTATTCCCAGAAAAAGTTAATAAGTTAATTTTGGCTGAGGGTTTTGGTATGCCGCCAAGAGACGCAAGTGACGCACCTAACCATCTTAAAAAGTGGTTAGACCAAAAGCAGGTTAGTCCCACCCTAAAACCATACAAATCGCTCTACGACGTAGCACAAAGACTGATCGCTAACACACCTCAGCTAACACAGCATCAAGCATTATTTCTTGCAGAACATTGGGCTGAGGAGCAATCCAATGGAGAATTTAAACTCAGAGCGGATCCAAAACACAAAATGGTTAATCCAATTCTTTATCGATCAACGGAAGCATCTTTTTTCTGGAAGCGGATCACTTGCCCTACCCTTTGGTTACATAGCGATAGTGGTTGGTTACGGAAATTTATGAAAGATGACTACGAAACCATTAACGAATATCGCTCTAACTATCAAAATCTAAGTGAAGAAACCATAACTCATTCCACGCACATGATGCACCATGTACAACCGAAAAAAATTGCTGCTGCAATAGAGTCTTTTATGGATTAAGCTGACGCCTCGATAGCTTTGCCTTTATTCACTTTTCTTGTAGAACAATAGGCCACGCCATACAGCAAATGTGCCCAAGACTAAAAATCCCAAAGTGTAGCTTTCGGTCAACACATGAATCAGCCAAAACAAAGTTGGTAACAAAACAACACCAGAGTAAGTCATCGCAAGGGAAGCTCCAGTCGCTGCGCCAGCCCGACCGGGTGACGCAATTCTCGCCACTTCGGCTATATAAACTCCGTTCCATCCAACAGCAGAGGCCCCAAAGAAAAAAGAAAAAATGTAAATTAGCATGACGGAGAACGTTGGATGAACTAGACACATCGCCGCTGCTGAAATGCCCATTAATAACCCGAGAAACCCCAATACGGAGCGAGGTGAAAAACCGTAATCTGCAAGAACTCCCCAGAATAAACGCGCTATAGCACCAGCGATCATAGCAATCGAAAGGGCCGAACCAGCAACAGATACCGTCAGTTGCGCTCGTTCGGTCAACATGACTACCAAATAAGAGCCTAAACTCATCTGCATTCCAGAAAATACAAACGAAGATATGGCTAGTTCTCTTAGCTTCCCATTTGAAAACACAAGTCTTAGGGGTTCGAGTAAGCTCAATGACTGCATTTCAGTCGGTGCATTTAGAGATATTCGATCAACTTTCTTTTGAATGAATTGCGCGAAGAAGATAACAGCTACACCGATCAAACCAACAATAATGGCTGCTTCTTTCCATCCAAACGAATACATTAAATAAGGAACGAGCGCCCCAGCGATAGCTCCACCTATCGGAACGCCTGTCTGCTTTATTGAAAAAATCAAAGAGCGCATATTAGTCGGAGCCTGATCAGCCAGAACAGTCGACGAAGATGGTGTTACTGCGCCGTAACCCAAACCCACTACTAGTGCGCCCAGTACGATAATGAATACATCTCCGGTTGACATTAATACAACACCGAACGACGCGCATAAAACGCATAATTGGCTTACCCGAATCGCACCAAGACGACTGATTAATAAACCAGACAACAATGCGGAGGGTACCGAAGACAGATAAATTAATGCAATTATGAGCCCGACAGACGCTGCGCTAACACCTACATCGCCTTGAGCTACCGGCGCCAGGATAGGTGGTGTAAACACTACCAAAGAAGCTTGAATTTGAACCGCTAATGTGACCAGTAAGGAGGCAATGAACATAGGCATGAAAACCTTTTAGGACGAACAACCCACTAAATCAATACTATTGTTGATTTAGTCATATTTTACGCAGTCACGTGGGAGATGAAGACTTAGCCAAAGCTTGGTCAAGGTCCCAGAGAATATCGTCGATATCTTCAATCCCTATAGATAAACGGATCATATCGGGAGAAATACCTGCTTTTAGTTGATCCTCCTCAGATAACTGTCTATGAGTGGTGGAGGCAGGATGAATTACAAGGGATTTTGCATCGCCGACATTAGCTAAATGCGAGAAAAACTCAAGTGCCTCGATAAAACGCTCACCCGCATTCAAGCCACCTTTAATACCAAACGTCATAATGGAGCCACAGCCTTTAGGCATATATTTTTTTCCCAAATCAACATGCGGGCTCGAGGCAAGACCGGGAAAGCTAACCCAAGATACGCAAGCATGCGACTCTAGAAAATTCGCTACTTTAAGCGCATTCGAAACATGACGATCCATGCGCACGTGCAGCGTCTCTAATCCCTGCAGAAGAAGCCAAGCGCTCATCGGCGCCAAAGAAGGCCCAAGCGTTCTCAACGTCTCCATTCGAGCCTTCATGGTAAATCCGAAGTCCCCAAAAGTTTCATAAAAACGTACTCCATGGTAACCCTTAGATGGCTCTGTCATTGAGGGAAAATTGCCGTTATCCCAGGGAAAGTCGCCGGACTCAACAATCACACCACCCATGGTCGTCCCGTGACCCCCAATGAATTTTGTAGCCGATTGCACGACGATATCGGCACCATGCTTAATCGGTTGGCACAGATAAGGAGATGCAAATGTATTGTCTATTACCAAGGGAATTCCAGCTTCATGGGCAATATCCGCTACAGCTCGAATGTCAAGAACATTGACCTGAGGATTACCCATAGTCTCAGCATAAATCGCCTTTGTTTTAGGTGTTATTGCAGCTCTAAAATTCTCTGGATCGTTGGGATTAACAAAGTTTGTATGAATCCCAAAGCGTCTGAACGTGACGTCAAATTGCGAATACGTGCCACCGTACAAAGTACTTGAAGAGAGAAGTTCATCCCCCTCCTCAAGCAATGTCAAAATCGCACACATTTGTGCTGCCTGACCAGAACTAACTGCAAGGGCAGCTCTACCTCCCTCCAGAGCAGCCACCCGCTCTTCAAGAACTGCGACAGTTGGGTTGGATAATCTAGAATAAACGTTACCGAAAGTTTGTAGATTAAATAAACTCGCAGCATGTTCTGCAGAGTCAAAAACATAAGACGTCGTTTGATATATAGGAGCGGCTCTTGATCCAGTTACCGCATCTGGAATCTGACCTGCATGTAAACATAGGGTACCAACCCCGTATTCTCGATCTGCCATTATTTATTTTCCCTCGTCCTTTAGGGTAGCCATTTGGGCCGCTTTGAGGAAATGACCTTAGTGTTCACCCCAACCCAATTTAAACCCCCAAATAATCTGCCATGCTCAATCTTGACGCAACGATCTTCGACATAGGTAATACCAGCGTTACTCGCGATTCGACTTGCCTCTTCGTTCTTAACACCAAGTTGCAACCAAAGCACTTTTGCGCCGATAGATACTGACTGCTCGGCGATTGGCATTATATCCTCGCTTTTTCTGAAGCAGTCCACCATATCCACCCGCTCTTCAATCTCACCAAGGGATGAATAACAGCGTTCACCCAAAACCTCTTCGCCCTCGTACGCGGGATTGACAGGAATTATTTTATAGCCATGTTCTTGCATATATTTCGCCGCGAAATAACTCGGTCTGTACCAATTTGCAGATAATCCAACGACCGCAATAGTTTTGGACTCTCTCAATATCAGTCTTAGCTCGCTTATCCCTTGCCCATCACTCATTAGTTTCTGTTCCAGATTTAGTTTTGATTTTGCTCATGGAATGGCGATATTTATTGAGCTTGCATTCTAGCATTGTCTAGTCAACGAGCTCTTATTGCTTGGGTTTATCAACCCATTTAATTGTCCAGAAGCACTTTTATACTGGACTTAAGTTTCTGCATATATCGTTCACGAGTCTCACGAATAGAAGCCTGATCCCAATGCCAAAATCCTTTTCCAGATTTCATCCCAATCTCGCCTCGCTTGACTTTATCCCCGAGAAATGAAGGCGGCTTATCCGCATTACTCAAGTCTGAAAATACGCTCGTATTTGCCGAATAGGTAACATCTAAACCAGAAATTTCTTTTTGCATGACTGGGCCAGCAGCAAGAAAACGACATCCGAAACCATACATAACTGCTTTGTCTACATCCTCAGGAGTTGCGATCTCACGCTCTAATATGTGCCATACCTCTCTGATCAATGCTGCCTGAATACGGTTTGCTAAAAATCCGGGAACGTCCTTCCGTACAATTACCGGGACAAAATCACGAGCGGACAGGTACTGTTTAAGTTCGTTTGCTATCTGAAGCTCTGAGCTCTCGGACATAACGATCTCTACCAACGGAACCAAATGGGCTGGCATAAAAAAATGCAGCCCAAAAAAACGAGTCTGTTGACTCAACCCGCTAGCAATGAGCGAAATTCCAAAGGTGGAGGAGTTACTTGTGATGATGGCGTGTTCGTTCGCAAGAGAAACTATCTGTCGAAATATACTTTGTTTAACCGCCAAATCCTCAATGACGTTCTCAATGACAAGATCCACAGAAAGCCAATCTACGGAGGTCAAAGTCGAGACCAACTGCATATCAATATTATCAGAGGACACATCTAGGTCACGAGCTGCGCTTATAGCTCGAGCGGCAAACGTCTCAGCACGTCCACCAGGACGGCCAATCACAGTAACCCGAGCACCAGATGCGGACAATTTGACGGCAAGGTCGGTGCCCATAGTACCTGCTCCGACGATTACGATATGTTTAATGTCCATTGGATATCCGGTATTAGTTTCAATGATACTTTATCGTTTTAAGATCGCCCTAAACAGCCAGCAGTCTCAGATTAATAGTCGAGCGTGTAACGCATCGTAATCAATTCCGACCCCGGATTGTTCGTCGTTAACCCGCCATTAGATAAATGATCAATACTAATAGATAGTGCCGAGTCCCCAGCAAAATGAATACCCAGGCCAATTAATGAACGAAAATGAATGTTCCCACCTAAATCTGTATCTTCTGGGTTGTAGTACCCGGGCATAAAACTAGCCTCGACAAAAAAACGATCCGATAAATCAACCTGCTTGTGTACGCCTACACCCGCCCAAAAATCACTATCGGCATCAAGTCTTAACGCCGTAGCCCATGGCCAATTAGTTACTGCTCCAGAAAATTTGCCACCTTTGTGGTACTCAAGCACCACCCCGCCGCCGCCATCGGGATCAACGCCAGCACCAACGACAACGCTTTGAGCGAGCAAGGTAAGTGGCAAACAGAAACAAACAAACAAAACTAATCGAGACAAAAGCATCCCACAAACCTTTCAAAAAGAGCCTGGTGAAATACAGGAGCGACTAAATTCCCGCTAAACACTACATGAGAAATCCTGAGGCCCTAGGCAACCAAAGTACTAGCTCAGGAAAGCCTATAATCAAACCAAGTCCCGTTAACTGTAGCAACACAAAAGGGATTATCCCTCGGTAGATATGCCCCATATTGATAGAAGGCGGCACAACACCCTTCATATAGAAAAGTGTGAAGCCAAAAGGTGGTGTTAGGAAAGATGTCTGAAGATTCACAGAAAGCATCACACAAAACCAAGTTAGGAATACGATCGGACCACCATCGCCAATATGCGGGCCAAAGTCAATTCCTTGAAGTATTGGCGCAAATACTGGCAGAACGATTAATGTGATTTCAATCCAATCAAAGAAAAATCCGAGCAAGAAAGTCAGCACTAACATGAACGTCAAAATTTCCCATCCCGTATCAATACCGATAGTTTCCAAGAGCTCTACAATCAGATCATCTCCACCTAAAGCTCGGAATACGTAACTAAAAAGCTGCGCGCCAAAAAATATAAAGAAGACCATCCCGTTCGTTAAACCAGCACGGCGTATCACCTCTTTCATCGTTTGCATGCTGAGCTTCTTGTTCATCCAAGCGAGAAATATAGCGCCAAGACAACCTACACCTGCCGCCTCAGTTGGTGTTGCAAATCCGCCAAAAATTGAGCCCAGCACTAATGTGATCAACAATAACGGTGGAAAGAAGCTCTTAAGAACTAGACCGATCAATTCTGCGGTTGAGTCAGGTCCCACATCGTCCGGCAAAGGCGGTGCCCTATCAGGATTTCTATAACTACTAAAGCCAATATAAAAAAGATATAGACCGGCGAGAATCATTCCCGGAACTATAGACGCCGCAAATAGAGCTCCTACTGAGACCGATAAAAGATCACCCATAATCACCAGCATAATCGAGGGCGGGATTAAAATTCCAAGTGTTCCCGCAGACGCGATCGTGCCAGTCGCTAACTCCTTCGCATACCCACGTTCCATCATTGATGGCAATGCGATCATTGTTAGCATCACAACGGATGCACCTACGATTCCGGTCGTTGCCGCCATAATAGTACCCATTAGGGTGACTGACATAGCTAACCCACCGGGGATCCGTCTGGTCACGATTTGGAGTGTGGACAACAAATCTTTAGCGACACCACTTCGCTCAAGCATCGTACCCATAAAGATAAACATGGGTACAGCAACAATGATTGGATTGGAAGCGGCTGTACCCCAAACACGGGGCATCAAATTGAAAAATTGTATTGGATTGAAAATATCAAGCAATATACCAATTCCGCCAAACAATATGGCGACACCACCAAGCACGAACGCTACCGGAAAGCCACAAAAAAGAGAAATCGCCAGAACGAGAAATAAAAACAGAGAAATATGATGCGCAAACCAACTCATGACGATGCCTCCACTTTACTCGCAATCACAGCCGGTGTTGCTCGCCCCCGAAGACTTGGATCGCCATACAAATAAACTACCGAACGCATCAATACGGAAAGAACGCCCGCAAACAGCAAGATCAGTCCAGCGGTTATACAGCCTTTCGGTATCCATCTAAAAGGCAACCCGTTTGAAGACGGTGACGCTTCATTATCGACCCACGCCTCCCATGTAAAATCAGCACTAAAATATATGGCAAGCAAACAATAGGGAATCGCAAAGAACAAACATCCTATAAACTCCGCAAAGACTATCGTTCGTGGCTTTGCATTAATATACGCAATATCAATACGAACATGTGCATTGTGAATATAGGCGGCTCCAAGCCAAAATGAGAACAAAGCGGTATGAAGATGCCACTCAAGCTCTTGTAACTTTGTTGAACCCATCCCCGGCATTTGATATCCAATTTTCCGCGTCACCACATCAAAAGCAATCACGATAGTTGTAAGAATAAATAACCAGCCAACCGTGTCTGCCACACGATCCAGCACACTATCGATACGGTCACTCACATCCAGCATAGATTTCATAAATCACCACACACTAGTAAAAAATCAAAAAGAACGGACCAGCTATCCGTCTAAAATATCAAGCAGGCAACTATTCTTTATCTTAGATATCCATTATCTCGCCAAATAGAGAACTGCTCCCGAAACGCCATGTAATTTTCATATACCCTTTTAAATTCAGGATTCACCGCCATCTCTTCAGCCGCTACTTCATTCCACCCTGCTTGAAACGCAGCTAAGAACTCAGGTTGCCAATAATGAATGTTAACCCCCTGCTCCACCATTGAGGCTATTGCCGCTGGCTGAGAGAAATCTCCTAGGGCCAATCCATCACGTATATTGTCGCCACACGAGACCTCAATTACCGCCTGATGTTGCTTAGATAAGCTATCCCAAACCTCAAGATTAATAAAAGCTCCATTGAAAGATGCCGGTTGATGCCATCCTGGGAAATAGTAATGTTTTGCCACTTGGTAAAGACCAATACCCTCATCAATAGATGGCATAGCGAATTCAGTTGCGTCAATAGTCCCCAACTGCAGTGCCTGGAAAATCTCACCGCCGGCTAAAAGTTGCGTAGAAACGCCCAACTTCTCCATAACCTTAGCCCCCAAACCAAAGAACCGCATTTTCAAGCCTTTGAGGTCATCTAAAGTCTTAATCTCTTTTTTAAACCAACCTGAGGCCTCAGGCGGAATCATATGGCATGGTATGTACTTAATGTTCTGCGCCCCATACAATTCATCAGCAAACTTAGAACCATCGCCGTAGTAATACCAAGCCAAAAATTCAGTAGCATTGGGTCCAAAAGGTAGCGTGGTAAACATACTAAATACGTTATTAATCCCGGCATAATATCCGGAACTTGCCCAGGCCATTTCAACTGAACCTTTTGACGCTGCTGGAATAGCCTCTAAACCGGGGACTAACGCATTAGGTTCAAAGAATTTTATTTCGAGTGTCCCTCCGGACAACCGCTTAACTTTATCAGTCCACTCAACGCCTCCGACGCCCAGTATCGGCAAAGACGATGGAAACGCACTCGCCATCTGTAACTTCACTTTTTTAACAGGTGCCTCGCCAACGTTGGTGGTCGCAACCTCTTCTCCACCACCACACCCAGTTAAAGCAAATATACCAATTAAACTCGAAACCAGAGTGGCTCTAAATTTAATCATAAACTCCTCCAATGCTATCGCAGTATTAATAATAGAGCGGGCCTATTAAGCCCGCTCGACTAACTAAACAATCAAATTGTCTTATTTGAGATATCCATTATCTCGCCAAATAGCAAATTGCTCGCGGAACGCAAGGTAATTTTCATAAACTTTTTTAAATTCTGGATTCACTGCCATTTCCTCTTCTGCAACTTCATCCCACGCAGCCTTGAAAGCAGCCAAAAACTCAGGTCCCCAGTAGTGCACATTAACACCTTGTTCAATCATACGTGCCATAGCTGCCGGCTGAGAGAAATCACCAAGAGCTAATCCATCACGCACTTTGTCTCCACACGAAACCTCAATCACTGCTTGGTGATGATCTGACAAACCATTCCACACATCCATGTTAATGAAGACACCTAGAAACGAAGCTGGTTGGTGCCAACCTGGAAAGTAGTAGTGTTTTGCCACTTGATAAAGACCAATACCCTCATCCATAGCCGGGTTACCGAACTCTGTTGCATCAATAGTGCCCAACTGCAAAGCTTGGAAAATTTCACCGCCAGCTAGGAGTTGTGTCGACACGCCTAATTTTTCCATAACCTTGGCGCCCAAGCCAAAGAATCGCATCTTGAGGCCCTTAAGATCATCAAGGCTCTTGATCTCATTCTTAAACCATCCCGAAGCCTCAGGTGGAATCATGATGCACGGAACATACTTAATGTTGTGATCAAGATACAGTTCATCGGCAAGCTTCTGACCATCTCCGTAGTAATACCAAGCTAAAAACTCTGTGGCATTTGGCCCGAATGGTAGCGTTGTAAACATGCTAAACACGTTATTGATCCCGGCATAATAGCCGGAGGTGGCCCATGCGGCTTCGACTGACCCCTTAGACGCAGCTGGTATCGCTTCCAATCCTGGCACTAAAGCATTCGGTTCAAAAAATTTTATTTCCAAAGTCCCGCCAGACAAAGTATCAACTGTTTCAGTCCACTGAAGCCCACCATCACCCAAGATTGGTAACGAAGAAGGAAATGCGCTCGCCATCTTCAACTTCACTTTTTTGATTGGTGCGTTATTTGGCGCAACATCGCCGTTAGAAGTGGTAGCATCTTCTCCGCCGCCACAACCAGTCAAAACAAATAATCCAATTAAGCCTAACGCTAGAGCGCCCGTGAATTTACTCATAAATTTCTCCCAATGCACTTTTTAGTGCTTTTAATTTCATAAGTTTTTCAATTTCATACCTGTGAATCGAATTATAAATAAGAAAAGTTAAAATACGATTCTTTAAGTTTAGAAACCATACATCCGCTAATTACGAGACCCTATCACGAGTCTGCCTCTCTACCAAGAAACGTTTCATACCGAAGATACCCCATTAACTTGGCCTATCTCATATAACCATGCTCACCCCAAAGTTTGTAATCCTCTCGAAATTTTGTATAAGAATCATGTACTTTTTTGAACTTAGGGTTTATTGCAGACTCTTCTACCACAACCTCATTCCAAGCTTTACGATACGCATTAAGAATTTCATCCGACCAATAATGGATCGTGACTCCATGTTTTTCCACCATTCTGCGCATAGCAGGAGCCTGGGTAGCCTCACCCTCTGCAATCATTTCTTTAAGAATATAACCACATGAAACCTCTACAATCCTTTGGTGATAAGCGGAAAGAGAATTCCATATATCCATATTGAAAAACGCGTGTCCAAGGGCTGTAGCTTGGTGCCAACCAGGAAAATAGTAGTGCTTCGCTACTTGATAAAAACTTGAGCTCTCGTCTACTGAGGGGACTGAGAACTCGGTCGCATCAATGGTGCCTAACTGCAGCGCCTGAAAGATGTCACCACCAGCAAGTAACTGAGTGGCAACACCTAATTTATCCATCACCTTGGCACCTAAACCAAAGAAGCGCATCTTCATACCCTTAAGATCTTCAACGGAATTGATTTCCTTTCTAAACCAACCCGACGCTTCTGGCGGCGTTATAAAACAAGGCACTGCCTTTATATTGTGTTCTGCATACATTTCATCTGCCAGCTCGTTTCCACCTCCATATTGGAGCCACGCCAACAATTCATCGGCAGAAGCGCCAAAGGGAACTGAAGTAAAAAAACTAAACGCTAGATCATTGCCTGCGTAAAAACCAGATGTTGACCAAGCGACATCTACAGAGCCCTTCGATACGGCTGGAATGGCCTCCAACGCTGGCACCAAAGCGCCAGGTTCAAAAAATTTTAACTCTAAAGTCCCCGCCGAGACCTCCTCAACGGTTTTTGAGAAACGCACCCCATTCGAACCAATCAACTCAAGAGATGTTGGGAAAGCACTTGCCATATTCAGTTTGACTTTTTGTTGTACTTTTTGACCGTCCGACCCTGATGAGGGCTGCGATACATCTCCACCCCCATCACCGCATCCACTCATTGCGATTACAATTGCGAGCGTCAGAAGGCTCGCCACCAAACTACCTACTCTCATTAACCCCTCCCAACATATTATTTTTATTAATTTTTTTATAGGCCGAATCCAATTCAGGCCGAATTTCTATCAAACTCTTCTGATTTCATCGTAGCACAGTTAACGCCTTACCAGCGCACCTGGCGACCTACTTTCAACTATGTATGACAGCTAGCGGAACGCTCTAAAGAATTGACGCATATCCTTGACCAAGAGGTCTGGCTGCTCCAAGGCGGCAAAATGACCGCCCTGATCGCACTCGGTCCAGCTTTGAATATCAGAGTAAAACAAATCTGCAACTGATCTTGGCGGTGAAATTATTTCTTTTGGAAACTGGATATAGCCAGTCGGCACATCAACAGTTTTACCAATTGGTATTGGCCATGAACTGTGCATTCTCGCGTAATAAGGCCAAAACGAAGAGCCGATAGCACCAGTAATCCAGTAAAGCATGATATCTGTAAGCATTGTATCTCGGCCAAAATAACCATCTAGATCACCCCGATGATCGGTCCAGGTATGAAATTTCTCCACCAACCAAGCTGCCAAGCCGACTGGAGAATCGGTCAAGCCATACGCCAATGTTTGTGGTTTTGTCCCCTGGATCCATTGATAGCCAGTTTCGTCTTTCAAAAATTTATTCAATTGCGTCAAAAAAAACGCTTCCTCATCCGTAGGGTTTTCTACGATGCTTGGATCCCTTCGAACTGCGAGAAAATTCAGGTGTATCGCCTTTAACAAATCCGGATACGCAAAACCCATACGAGAGGTAACGAAGCCACCCCAATCGCCCCCTTGAGCTACAAAGGACTCAAAACCCAAAACTCGCGTCATGAGCTCAGCAAACGCATCGGTGATTTCCTCTACAGAAAAGCGAGCCTGCCCAGGCTCATAAGAAAAGGTATAACCTGGCAACGAAGGTGCAATAACCGTAAACGAATCCTCCGCAGAGCCTCCATGCGACGCGGGATCAGTAAGCATCGGGATGATCTTATGAAACTCATACACTGACCCTGGCCAACCATGCGATAAAAGTAACGGCAGAGGATTCGTCCCTTTCCCCTTCTCATAAATAAAGTGCAAGTCAATCCCTGCTACCTGGGCTTTATATTGTTTGAATTGATTAATAACGACCTCATTTGCCCGCCAATCATATTCATCCGCCCAATATGTACAAAGATCTTTTAAATACCCTAAGTCGGCACCGTACTGCCACTTGTTATCAGGGATTTCATCGGGCCAACGTGTGTTTTTCAGTCGCTGCTTTAAATCACTTAGGACACTGTCCGGGACCGATAACGTAAAAGGGGTGACTTGCTTGTCAGACATGGGGGTTCATCCTGATATAGAAAAAAGGATATTTTAACGAAAAGACTCCTATGAGAATACTCGAACGTCAACAAAAGCAATTCAGTTCATTTGGATCGAGTGAACGGTATCGCAAATCTAGAGCGAACTATTAATCCAAATCAGAATCGCAAGCCTGCCCTTGAGAATACGCCACCCTTATTTGGCTCCCCACAATTTCTAGAAAGCGTTTTTGAACCGCATAAGCCTCTTGTTCACGCCGATACCAACGCTCACACTCCTTTAAATTAACAAGCTCATCGTTCATATCCTGAACGTAATGAACAATCTCATGCAACAACACCGACCGCGCAAAAACGTTAGTCTCGGGCTTAAGGGATTCGTCCAGATAAACTCCTTCCCCTGCCCGATAAACCGCAAGTGCTGCGCACGGCTTTTGGCACGCATATTGCTCAACAACCGAGTGCGTCACCTTTTGTATCGCTGGTGGTGCATCAGGGATGCGATACTTCGTAATTTGATCTAGCGCCTCTAGTAGATTTAAGACAAGTACATCCATCGGGATGTGATGCGTCTTTCCAAGCTTGTAACTGAGATCACGTTCACCATCTGAAGGATAATTGCTGTACACGCCCGGTATTTTAGAAGTTGTCTCTTCAGCGAAAACTAAGCCGTTCAGCCCATTGCAAATGAAAATCGAACCCAGGATCAACCAATAATAACCTTTGAAACAGACTGGGTGTTTCATAACATATCGTTAAATACGAGATTCGCCTTCATCCAAGTTCTGCTCAGCCATTTGAGGGGCTGTAAATTTTTTTAAATATTCGAGTCGAGTGGCAGCTTCTTCTTTTTGTGGCTCATTAAGCTGTCCTTCTATTGATCGCGCCTCACTCTCAGCAAAATTCAAATTTCCAACATCTTGAGGGTCGAGCCTAAGACTAGAAACCTGATACCAAGATAATGCTTCAACAAGGTCTTTTTGGCCTCCAAAACCATCTCGGTAGAAGTCACCCAAGGACAACATTGAATACGGATCACCAAGCTCGGCTCCCCTCATAAACCAATCGTGGGCCGTATCTAGATTTCTGTCGACTCCTTGGCCAGTTTGGTATAGCGCACCTACATTGTAGTGGGCAAGCGGATCTCCAGCGTCAGCCGCGGTTTTGTACCAAGTCATCGCCAATACGTAATCCTTAGCAACACCATCACCGGTCTCATAACAATCACCGACAGAATTCATCGCCCAAGCGTTACCTCCGATCGCGGATTTTAGCCACCAATCAAAAGCCTGTTTGATATCTTGGTCCACCCCTTGGCCATTAGCGTATGCGAGCCCGAGATTATTCATGGCGAGGGGATATCCTCGATTAGCTGCCTCGGTCCACCACTTAACCGCCTCTTCAAAACTTTGCTTTCCATCGTGACCTGTCGCCCAAAGGAGTCCCACATTATTTATTGCCTTGACGTCCCCTCTCTCGACCAGCAAACCGAGATTATATGGATCAAGCATATCTTTATTCGACTCGATATCTGTAAATGTATCCGGACGAGCCTCCGATGACTCTTCGGCAGACACTCCGGTACCGAACCCAAACAAAACAACTGTTAAGCACACGACATAAAAACTGTTCTTCATACCTTCCCCTGATTCAATCTCACTAATAATTTTATAACTAATCACCGAAAAAAAACGGCACAACCTCGCTTAGCAACTCGTCGGGCGCCTCTTCCGGAATAAAGTGACCGCACGGTAGTGATTTACCTATTACGTTATCAGCTTTTTCTTTCCACGTATCCACTACGTCAAAAAGAGAGTCCATTTTGCCAAATTGACCCCATATAGCATAGACCGGGCAAGAGAGTTTAGTTCCTAAGTCTTTCTCATCATCTTCGAAATCGATAGTGGCCGCTGCTCGATAATCTTCTAGCCCGCAACGAATCGTCCCAGGCAACATAAAAGCCCTCAGATATTCCGCGAATAACATGTCGTCAATAGCATTAGGCCTCCAACTGAGCGAGCGAAACATCGTTTGGAGAAACGGCTTTGCACTATTTCTAATCATAATTTCTGGTAAATCTGGCGCTTGAAAGTAAAACCAGTGCCAGTAGGCTGCGGCTAATTCCCGTCCCGTCCGGCTGAAGATCGTATGGGTTGGCACGATATCCAAAACGACGAGCTTTTCAACTCTTTCCGAAAAATCAGTTGCCAGCCGATGCGCTACCCGCGCGCCTCTATCATGACCCATCAAGAAAAACTTATCATGTCCCAATTCACTGGCTAAACACGCAATATCCTTTGACATCGTTTTTTTATCGAACCCTGTCCGAGTTTTTTCCGAATCTCCATATCCTCTTAAATCTGGAATAACCAAGTTGAACTGCGCCATCAAAGCGGGTGCCATTTTGTGCCACATCTGTCCCGTTTGCGGGTACCCATGCAGCAATATCAAAGTGGGGCCCTCACCTCCCGTCCAAACATTCATTCGAACCCCGTTGGCCCGAACGGTGGAGCGACTCATTCCCGTCATGAAATCAGACATATTTAACCTTCTATACAATCACCAAAAAATTACTCAATTAACTCATTATCTCTCATTGATAGAGATGTGCTCGGATTCTCCTCACACCTTCCGTAAGGATAGACACTGGCTTGGGAAAGGAAAATCGAACATGCTGATTCGCCTGATTGAAACCAAAATCTAAGCCAGGCGCGATTGCTACCCCAGCCTTCTCGAGTAAATCCTGACAAAATTGAAAACTATCGTTGGAAAACTCACTGCAGTCTGCATAAATATAGATAGCACCCGTCGGTTCAACGGGAATCCTGAAACCAATATTTTTCAATTCTGTTACCAAATAATCCCTCTGCTCCTGATAACGGGATCGGTACAAATTACATTCCTTAATGCTGTCGGGATGAAAAGCAGCAACCGCGGCCTTTTGAGCGACATCTGGACTCGAAATATATAAATTTTGAGCAAGCGTTTCAAAGGAATTGATGAACCTATCCGGCACTACGGCCCACCCTAATCGCCAACCAGTCATCGAAAAAAACTTAGAGAAACTATTTATTACAAATACGTCGTCGGCAAAATCTAAAGCCGAGGCTGCGTCTTGTCCGTACGTGATCCCATGATAGATCTCATCAACTATCAAAGTCCCAGCATTCGCTTGAACGACCCGATGAATATCTCTCAAAACATCATGTTCTATCATGGTTCCAGTGGGATTGGAGGGGCTTGCAACCATCACACCGACAGTGCGGTCCGTCCAATTTTTTTCCACTAATTCTGCGGTCAGTTGATAACTCGTTTCGGGACCAACCGGAATTAAAGTTGATGCCCCTTCCATTGTAGACACAAAATTACGATTGCAGGGATAGCTCGGATCAGACATGAGGATCTCGTCCCCAGGAGACACCAGCACTCCCATTGTCAGCAATAATGCACCAGAAGACCCAGTCGTTACGGCAATACGTTCTTTGGGAACATGAATTGCATATTTTTGCTGATACCACTGAGAAATCGCCTCACGCAATTCATCTCTGCCAAGGGCTGGTAAGTAGCGCATGCTATCCGCTTTAAGAGCGTTAACAGCGGCGTCAACAATTAAACTCGGCGTCGGAAAGTCAGGCTCTCCAACCGCCAAATTTACAACATCAACTCCAGATGCCTGGATCTCCATAGCCCGAGTAATGATTCGCATAACATGGAATGGCTCAATGTGCTCCAGTCGTTTTGCCTGATTTGCCAGGTTCTTGATGTTTTCAGTCCGCACTGCATCATCCATATTTAATTTATTTTCACTCCATGTTAAAGCGACCATTGTACCTTCTGAGTTATAAATTCCGTTTTCAAATTATTACGATGGTTTTCCCAGCATAGAGGCAAAGCCTAAAAATATTTAGTATACTTGTTGTCTATATAGTTGTTGTAACAATAGTTGTTTAGCATAAGGTTGCATAAACAATTAATTTATGGAGAGAAAAATGCGTATAGCGGTAATTGGCACGGGAGGAGTGGGAGGATACTTTGGAGCAAGACTTAGCGAGGCGGGCGAAGACGTTACTTTCATAGCTCGGGGGGCTCATTTAGAAGCAATGAAAAATAAAGGCTTAGCTATACACTCTCCGCTAGGGAACATGCATTTGGACAAGATCCAGTGCACTGATGATCCGAGCACTATAGCTCCAGTTGACATCGTGATGATTGCAGTCAAATTATGGGCAACAAACGAGGCGATTGAAGCAGCCAGACCTCTCCTGTCTGAAGGCACAGGAATCATCTCGTTTCAGAATGGAATCTTGGCTGAGGAGCTATTACTTAAAGCCTTCACAAAAACTCATGCTATGGGTGGGGTCGCCAATATAGCTGCACTCATCGAGGAGCCTGGCGTCATTCGCCATAACGGGACCATGGCAAGTCTGTTCTTTGGAGAACTGGATAATGAATCCTCGAGTCGATCAAAACTGCTGCTCGAAGCGTGCGAAAAGGCAAATATCACTGCTAGCATACCTGAGGACATTAATCGCGCGATCTGGGAAAAATATATCCGCTTAGTCACCATGGCGGCTATGACCACAATATGTAGAATGCCAATTGGTCCTATCCGGAACGATACCGATACAAGAAGCCTTCTAACCCAAATTTTGTCAGAGATAATAGCGGTCGCAAAAGCTAAAGGGATAAAATTCAGTGCCGACGTTGTAGCCGAACAACTATCAATCATCGATAGTTATCCACCAAGCATGGTAGCCTCGATGTGTGGAGATTTAAGGCGAGGATATAGACTGGAACTTCCTTGGTTTTCTGGAACAGTAACGAACCTCGGCAAGGACTTTAATATTCCCACGCCAGCAAATGCATTTGTCTACAGCGCTTTGAAACTCTTTGAAAACGGGAAACCTGAAGAAGCACAAATTTGAGACGGGACGTGAGTTCGAAATAATAAAGGAGATATCCATGCCAGTTACAATTACAGGGTTTCAAGCTCGGGCCGTCGCTGCGCCAATCAAGCATCCACCGCGACCCGCCAGTGGCGTTATTGACTCAGCAGCCCTTATCCTAATTGACCTTCAAACCAACGAAGGAATAACAGGACATACTTACCTGTTCGCCTTTTCACAAAGCATGCTCAAACCAACTGTGGAGTGTTTTAACGCCGTTTGTGAACTCATTATGGGCGATGAAGCATCTCCGTTAGAGACCGATAGTAAACTGAGAAAGCACTTCACCCTGTACGATACGCATGGAATCTTAGGACAAGTACTTGCAGGTATAGACATGGCCCTCTGGGATATCCAAGCGAAAAGGCAAGGGGTCCCGCTTGCCGTTGCTCTGGGGGGCAAACCGTCCCAAATTAGAGCCTATAATAGTTGCGGGCTTTGGGCGAACGAGACTGCCAACACGCTACCCGAATTAGCACACGAACTCATTAATGACGGTGATTACACCGGCGTTAAAATGAGAATAGGTCGTGCCGACTTTAATTTGGACCTTGCTGCTGTCCGGGCAGTCAAAAAGGCGATTGGAGATGGAATAAGTTTAATGGTTGACTTCAATCAATCGCTATCGGTGAATGAAGCACTAAAAAGGTGTCGAGTATTAGATCAAGAAGGGCTTTACTGGATTGAGGATCCTATCCGTCACGACGACTACGAGGGATGCGCCAAAATTCGTGCGACCATCGATACACCAATTCAAATCGGAGAAAATTTACTTAACTCATTGGAAATGAAGAAAGCCATCGATGCGGAGGCGGGGGATTTCTATATGCCAGATGTGCAAAGAATTGGGGGCGTCACCGGTTGGCTGAGAGCCGCCTCTTTGGCACAAGCGAATGCACTGGACCTCTCGTGCCACCTATTCCCCGAGATCAGTTGCCATCTTCTTTCCGTATCCCCCACGAGACACTGGCTTGAGTATGTGGATTGGTTCGCAGGCGTTGTTCAAGAGCCGATTCAAATAGTCGATGGTTTAGCAATTACGCCAGATAGGCCCGGTATTGGAATTTCATGGGATGAGAAAGCAGTCAATAAATATCTGGTATCTTGATATGAATGTCAAAATCTTTGGAATAAAAAATTGTGACACAATGAAAAAAGCGATGAAATGGCTTGACTCAAACAATATTGCATTTGAATTTCACGATTACAAAAAGGAAGGTGTTGACGACGAATGGCTTAAGAGATGGTGCGGCCTGGTAACTTGGGACACCCTACTCAACACACGAGGCACAACTTGGCGTAAACTACGTGAAGATGAGCGTTCAAACGTAAACGAAGAAAAAGCGTGTGAACTAATGAAGGCATATCCTTCATTAGTAAAAAGGCCGGTTTTGGTTGACTGCTCGGGGCAAGTGTATGTGGGCTTTTCTGAAGCTCAATATCAAGGAATAAAATTTTAAATCAGCACTTTAAAAAAACTCGATTACAGGTTTCTTACAAAATGGCTCTTCCAGAAAAAGATTCTCAAACCATTCTCGATAAGCTAACTAGCTTACTCAACGACCGCATCTCAACCAATGCATCGGTGAGAGATATACACGGTAAAGACGAATCGTGGCACCATCCACACCGACCAGACCTTGTAGCATTTCCCAAAACAACCGAAGAGGTCTCGGAAATCGTCAAGATATGTTCAGAATTCAATGTCCCTGTCATCGCTTATGGCACGGGCACTAGCCTCGAGGGCAATGTCATCCCTCACAACGGCGGTATTGTTGTTGATCTAATGCACATGGATCAGGTATTACGCGTAAACGCTGAAGATTTAGATTGCACCGTACAAGCGAGAGTAACTCGAAAACAACTCAACGAATTCATTAAAGACCAAGGATTATTTTTTCCAATCGACCCTGGAGCTGATGCCTCGCTAGGCGGGATGGCTGCCACCAGGGCTTCCGGAACCAATGCTGTTCGGTATGGGACGATGCGGGAGAATGTTCTTGGACTGACCGTTGTTCTCGCTGATGGGCGTATTATCCGCACATCTAGGAGAGCCCGTAAGTCTGCTGCTGGATATGATTTAACCCGATTGTTTGTGGGCTCTGAGGGTACCCTAGGGATTATTACAGAAGTTACATTAAAACTCTATGGTGTTCCTGAGGCGATGGCGGCAGCTGTGTGTTCTTTTGACTCGCTCGAGGGAGCAATTGATACGGTAATACAAACCATACAACTCGGAGTACCGGTTGCTCGTATCGAGTTACTGGACGACGTACAAATGGGTGCAGTTAATTCTTTTTCGCAGCTTGATTATCCTGTAAAAGATACGCTTTTCTTAGAATTTCATGGGAGCGAAACTGGCGTTAAGGAACAGGCGGAGACTGTTCAAGCTATTGCTGCTGAGAACTCTGGAGGGGAATTTAAATGGGCCACCAAACCTGAAGATAGAAATAAATTATGGGCAGCGAGGCATGATGTGACATACGCGACTAAAGCGCTTCGGGCTGGAGCAGAAGTATGGGCAACAGACGTATGCGTGCCAATTTCACGACTTGCTGAATGTATCTTAGAAACCAAAAAAGATTTAGCTGACAGCTTCCTCATGGCTCCGCTCGTCGGCCACGTTGGGGACGGGAACTTCCATCTCGGCTTCGTCATTAAGAGGGAAGAAGAACACGAAACGAAAGAGGCTGAGCGCTTAAATGATCGCTTAGTTATGCGAGCGATCGCGATGGACGGCACATGTACCGGTGAGCATGGCATTGGACTGGGTAAGATGAAGTTTTTAACAGCGGAACATGGTGAAGGTGTCTCTGTTATGCGTAGCATCAAAAAGTCTCTTGACCCAAAAAACATCATGAATCCCGGAAAAATATTTACCGTTTAATTTAACTAAGCTGCGCAATTGGACTCGCTGACTCAAATGGCGCTCGGAGCGTCAGTAGGTGCGGCGTGCGTGTCGCGTGGTGATAAACGCCGCGCAGCAATACTCGGGGCAGCACTTGGGACGCTACCAGATCTAGATATATTGATTAGCTATGCGGACCCCATTGATAATTTCATCGAACATCGAGGGTTCAGCCACTCACTCTTCGTACTCATCCCACTATCGATATTGATTTGGTTACTTGGGAAAAAACTTAGCGATCGAGTCACAAACGCACCATACCCTTGGCTAGCGTCTATCACGCTGGCTTTGATAACCCATCCTATTCTCGATGCTCATACGGTCTATGGGACTCAGCTCTTCTGGCCATTAAATAATCCACCTTTAATGTGGTCAACCATTTTTATAATTGATCCGATCTACACGCTACCACTCGTGGTTATTGCCTTGACCGTAATTATTGTTCCGCGCTGGAAGGGCATACAGAAAACCTTGGCGATTGGCCTTATATTGAGCTCCTGCTATCTTTCCTGGTCTTGGGTGGCCAAAAATCTGGTCGCCCAAGAACTCGCGTCTTACATGGCAGTCAAGGACATGAATTATAAAAAATATTTTACCGTTCCCACGCCATTCAACACGCTACTTTGGCGCATTGTAGCAATGACATCTGAGGGCTATTACGAGGGCTTTTACTCATTACGAAAACCTAATAACCCGATCAACTTTAGGTTCATCGGAATTGAACCCGAGGCGCAAGATATTGCATTAACCGAGGATGCATACAAAAAATTAAATTGGTTCTCCCACGGATTCCTGAAAACAGAGATTATCGATGATCGACTGATAATTAGTGACTTACGCATGGGCTTAGAGCCTGATTATGTTTTTCGGTTTGCGATTAGTGAAAAAAAAGATGGTAAATGGCGTGCTATTACACCCTTAAAAGTAGGAACCAGATACGATCAATCAAGATTAATAGAGATATTCAAAAAGCTTTAAAGCTAAATGTTAAAGCCTCACCAATTACACTTAATCAATTTTTTTATGCGCGCCATCACAGAAAGGTTTCATTTGAGAAGCTCCGCAGCGACACAATTTCACTTGGTTACCCTGCCAAATTACGGATCGTTCATCGACGAGGGACACAGGCCCGGATATATGCAAAGGCCCACCCTTGATTCCAGCGACAGCAGTTGATCCATCCTCTGGACTAGGTCTTTCGTTAGTGACCACGTACTCACACTCAAGCTGATCTTGCGTATTAAACGAAAAAGAGTTGTGAGATTCATCGCAAAACGGAGCGCGGCCCGTCCTTCCGCAACGACAGAACGCTAATGAATCATGTTTCATAACACGAGATAACATCTCCTCATTTAGGTAGACAAATGTGCCAAAAAAATAAAGCGGTCCATCTTTGATTACTTTAATCTTGAGCATGACCGATTGTTCTAATGTGCAGTCCAACCACCATCAACCGAATAGGAAGAACCAGTGATCGATGATGCTTGTTCGGAGGCAAGAAACAAAGCTAGCGCAGCAATTTCATTAACCTGTACAAATTTTCTAGTTGGCTGTCGCTCCAAGATTAAATTGCGGATCACCTCAGTCTGAGATATTGATTTTTCACGCGATAAGGTCTCAACCTGAGTTTTAACGAGAGGCGTCTCTACCCAACCTGGACAAATGGCGTTACAAGTAATCCCGGACTCGGCAACCTCCAAGGCTATTGTCTTAGTAAAGCCAATTAGCCCATGTTTCGCTGCCACATAAGCGGATTTGTTTACAGAGGCGACCAGTCCGTGAGCCGATGCAATATTGATGATTCTGCCAAACCCTTGATTACGCATACTTGGTATGAGTAATCGGCTCATATGAAATGCCGAGGATAAATTAACAGCCAAGATGAGGTCCCACTTGTCAATCGGAAAGTGCTCTACCGGCGACACATGCTGAACTCCAGCATTATTAATCAAAACATCGACTTCACCCAGGGCGTCACCTGCGTCTCCCGCGAAGCGCTCAATCTCACGAGGTTTCGACATGTCTGCTCCAGAAGAGAACACCTGAACACCAAAATCCTCTTTAATACCATGTTCAATTTCTTGTATATCTTGCGCATTGTCTAAACCATTCAAGCCAATATCGTAACCGTTCGATGCAAACTCTTTCGCAATTCCTAAGCCGATACCAGAAGTAGACCCAGTAATTAAAGCGACTTTCCTTCTACTCATAGCGATCCTCACACAGGCTATCTTCAACAAATTTCGTTATAGCATCAATCGTGGCACGGGTTTGGTCAACATGCGGAGAATGCCCACACTCCTTTAGGATGACTCGTTGAGTCGGCGCTGGCGATAACTTTTCAATAACTTCAACTTGCGCTAACGATCCATATGGATCGTTAGCGCTTTGAATGAGCAAAGATTCACAAGTAAGGTTTTCAACATACGTTTTAATATCCCAATGCCTAAACTCCTGCGATAACCAAATGTCGTTCCAACCCCAAAATGCGGATTTGACATCCGCATGGTAGCGTTCTAACTTCTTAGGTAACTCTGTTGTTTCAAAGGCAACTCGAGCCTGCTCAATGCTCTCTACCGTTAAGTCTTCTACAAAAACATGAGGCGCCATCAAGACCAGTCCGCCCACGTCGTATCCTCCGCCATTATGAATCAAAGCGATAGAGGCTCCATCACTATGTCCAATGAGTATCGGCCTATGGACGTTTATGTGTTTTAAGAACTCTGGAAGAATATTAAGGGCCTCTTCATGCATATATTTAATCGGTCTTTTCTCGGCAAGAGGAGTGGATCCACCGTAACCATACCTGGAGTAAGTGAATACACGGCAGCCTGTCGCTGAAGCCAAGTCCTCAGGAAAGCTCTTCCATAAACCAACGGAGCCCAAACCCTCATGCAGCAAAACTAACGCATCACCAGTGGCAATTACGTCATCGGACTCGACGCATCGATACTCCAAACGTTTATCATCGAGATCAAAATAACTATCCGTAATTTTCATCCTTAAAGCCCTCCTAAAAAGTGAGACTCAGCAGAGGCATCAGACTCCCAACCAGTTTTTAAGTGCTTCTGGATGCTCAATTAATTTTGGTGAAACATCATCAAATACAATCTTACCTTTAACCATTACGACACATCGATTTGATATTTTTGAAACTGCTTTAAAGTTCTTATCGACAATTAGAGCCGAAATACCAGATTCTTGTACGACTTTAATTATGCCCCATATGTCTTGCGCAATTAGAGGCGCAAGTCCCTCGGTAGCCTCATCCAATATCAATAAATCAGGATTGGTTAATAAGGCTCGGCCGATACTCAACATCTGCTGCTCGCCTCCAGACAATTGCTGCCCCCCATGCATCAATCGTTCCTTGAGCCGAGGAAAACTATCAAGCACTCGATCATAGGTCCACTCTATCCGACCCTCGAAACCCGATCGAGCAGCCAAGATTAAGTTTTCTTTGACAGATAAATTCTTGAAAATCCCGCGGCCCTCAGGCACGTACGCTATACCGCCTCTCGCAAGCGTATGAGTAGGTAAAGTTTTGGTATTCTGCTCTCGGAATTGAATTTCACCAGAGCTAATAGAAACCAAGCCCAAAAGACACTTTATTAACGTGGTCTTACCCATTCCATTTCTACCCATGAGCCCCACCGTTTCACCACGTTTAATTTCCAGATTCACGCCGTGAAGCACATGACTCAAACCATAGTGCGCATGCAGGTCTGTCAATTTAACAAGCGTATTAAGCATCAATAGATGTGCCTAAATAAGCCTCTTGGACTCGAGGACTTGAGCGAACGACGGCAGGTTTATCACTTTCAATAATCTCGCCATTTTGCATCACTGTTAGCGTATCAGCTAACGCAAACACTGCGTCCATATCATGCTCTACCAATATAACTGCAAAGTCTGATCGGATTCTCTGAAGCAGCGCTATCATGTTTAAAGACTCTTCCGCACCCATACCAGCTAGAGGCTCATCTAACAGTAATACCTTTGGGTCAGTTGCTAATGCTAATGCGATTTCGATCTGTCTCTGTTCTCCGTGAGATAGCTCACTGGCCTTCTTATATGAAAGTGAATCCAGCTGCAATCTTTCTATCACACGCCTAGACCCACTTTCGACATCAGGATAAGCATTAACGCTTCTCATAAATTGCATAGACATATCGAGACGAGACTGAACGGCAATGTTGCAGTTCTCAAGGACGCTTAGACTGGGATAAATATTAGTGCGCTGATAACTACGGCCTACTCCCAGAAGACTCATCTTTGTAGACCCATATCCAGTGACGTCGACCCCATCAACCACTATTTTTCCTTCAGTCGGCCGTAACTCCCCCGACAATAAGTTCATCAAGGTACTTTTACCGGCACCGTTAGGACCTATAACAGCATGAATATGCCCTCGCTCGCAGGACAGGGAAACTTTCGAGACAGCGGTTAATCCAGAGAATTTTTTTGTCAGCCCTCGAGCCTCAATTAGCGCCCCCACCTTAAGATCCTTTTTTAAAAAACTTAAATCCAACCAATCCATGTGGAAAGAAAAGTGCAACAAGAACAATGGCAACCCCAGTCAAGAGCTGCCAATGTTTGGTGACCATTTGAAAGCCTTCCTCAACGAGCATTAGGGTCGTGGTCCCAATCACCGGTCCAAGTATTGCGCCTTTACCCCCTAAAATTACCATCATCAGCGCGTGCCCTGATACATGCCAACCAACCATTTCGGGATTAACAACTCCAAACTGAACTGCAGACAAAAACCCGCTTACAGCGGCGATCATACTCGCGATCACAAAACACACTAATTTAAATTTATAAGTATTGTAACCAAGCGCCTTAGTTCTATGCTCATTAACACAAATACCTGCTAGTACCCGGCCAAATGGAGAATGAATTATTGCTCTAATAACTATTAGCACTATAACTGCTGTGATCAGGGCTAGATAATAAAAGTGAACCACATTCGCCAGATCAAGCTGCCACCAGTCAAAAAAGCTTACGTCAGGTCGACTATTGATATACATACCATCCGAGCCGCCTGCCAAATCCGTATCATGTAAAAAATAGAACAGCATTTCACCTAGCGCCAATGTAGACATGATGAAAAATATACCTTTAGTGCGCAGAACCAGCGCTCCGAAAATTACACCAAGCACACCCGTACAAAGGATACTGGCAAGCAGTGCAACAAAAAAGTTCATAGCTGAGTCCACAGGACTCAAAAGTGCCAAAACGTATCCTGAGAATCCGAAAAATGCAGCATGACCAAGACTAACTAAGCCTGTAAAACCTACTAATAGATTTAAGCTACTCACAAACACAATCATTATTAGGATCTTCGAAGCAAATTGTATATAGAACCGATCGCCCCAAAATGGAAGTAGAAGCAGCGCAAGGAAAATTAATCCAAAAAAAAGTTTTCGAAGTATAGCCCTCAATTAATACTCCTTACCAAATATACCTTGAGGACGAAAGATCAATATCAAGGCCATAAGTGCGAAGATACTCATGCCAGCCATTTCAGGAAAAATATTTATTCCGAAAATATCGAGACTCATTACCTTACCAAAGGTATCAATCAAACCAACCAGCAAGGCCGCAACCATCGCCCCCTTAATTGAACCTAGGCCGCCAATTACAACAACTACGAAACTGACAATTAACACCTGACTTCCCATTCCCGGAAATACGGAGGATATCGGCGCCGATATCATTCCTGAAAAAGCAGCAAGTGACACTCCGAGAGCGAATATAAATCTATAAACCAGTCCAATATTTATGCCCAACGCTTTCGTCATTTCCCGGTCAGACTCGCCAGCCCTGATCATCATACCCAAGCGGGTGTGTTGTATGCCGAAGTACATCAAAATAGCAATAACAACACAAACTCCCGAAAGCCATAGTCGATAAATAGGATAAGCTAAATTTTCAGTTAATTGGATTGATCCATCCAATAATGCTGGGATAGCAACACTATGCACATCATCACCCCATATAACACTCCGCAACTCAGAAAAAATCAGTATCAAACCATAAGTAACCAGTACTTGCTGCAGGTGGTCTCGATCGTACAAGAACCGAATGAACATCCATTCGAGAACTAATCCTAGAAGAAATGCAGCCGCTACTCCAACAAACAACCCAAACCAAAAATTTTCTAACCACCCCATCAATGACCAGGCTAGGTAAGCACCGATCATATAAAAACTGCCATGAGCAATATTAATTACGCCCATAATGCCGAAAATTAGCGTTAAACCACTGGCCACCAGAAACAACAATAAACCGTATTGAATACCGTTCATGGCTTGAATAAAAATTGCGAATGCGTCCATTTTTGGTCTTAGCTCATAACACTTGAGAGATCGTCAATAATATTGTCGACCACTTGTGCCGTAACCAACTGATTCACACCAATCAGTTCGTCATCTTTCCAGTGCATGAGATCGAGCGCCGATGACGGCAAAACTTGAATTGAGCCCGTTTTCAACATACTCACCTCAGACGCCGCCGCAGATAGTGCCGCAAAAATTCCACCACCCGTGGGCCTTAGTACGACTACATGCACATGAGCACCTTTCGCATGTTTCTGTCTCAAGCATATCGCTAAAGTTGAGAGATACTCTGACAAAAGTAAACGCTCGTCGCTTAAATTAGGTGAATGACTCGAGCAAGCGATAAGAATTTTTATGCTCAACACAGAATTTGACAAAGCATTAATCGCAGACGTTAAATCAAGAATAGCTTCAGCATCAGCGAAATAATCGGCGGCCAAAGCGTAAACCGCCATCCCCTCATCAATATGATTATTTAACACTAATAGCGTCGACTTACCGGACCAATTGGTCAGACCACCAATTTCATCGAAATTGATCATAGGGTGAGTGGTTTTTTCATTGTGCTGGCGCTCGGAACGGACTAACCTTTTGTCGGGAAATCTATGCTTCAGTTCGTTTAAAAAACTAATATTTGACATGGTCAACTTTTGCCTAGATGACAAAAAACGATACATGCCTAACTGATACGCCTTTTCATCGTCGTCTATCAACTGAAACCTGCTTGATGTTTTAGCACGAGCCACTCCGCTTAATACACCCTGGATATCATCGAGCGTTACGGAATCGTGGTCAAAATCTTTATTCAGCGCTTTGATTAATTTAGGGCCAGACATTGCAATCTGTGAACCAGCATTTACTAATACCATGTCGCTGATTGCCGCCAGCATACTACCGCCACCGTAACAATGCCTCATGACCAAAGATAACACCGGAAGTCCATCCAATTTAGCCTCAAGCAATTCTCTGTAAAGGAACCTAAAAGCTGCCAAACTCTTAGCGCCTTCCGTGACTCGAACTCCACCTGTGTTAAGTAGCATAACCAATGGAAACTTCGATTTTTTAGCTATTCTTATTGCTGCTCGCAGCTGGCCCGCTTCGCGGACGCCAATTGAGCCACCGTAAAGGCTAAAATCGAATCCTATGACCACTACATTAATCTCTCCTAGAGCGCCTCGAGCAACACGTAGATCTCCTGGAAAATCACATTCAATTTCTATTAGCTCATTAAAAAGCAGCTTTAACTGTTGATCCAGATCAAGTTGAGACAAACGCATATCGATGTCTAAAAACGAAACTTAGTTAACTAAGACGCGACAGCATCGCGATTAACTGTCAATCGCCTAAGGGGTATATTAATAATTTTCTCTAACATCCCAGTGGTCTCGTTAGGATTAAAGATCACATCCTGAGGCTGGATCTTCTAAACCTTCCCACGCTGTGCCCACTACATTATTAATTCCGTTTTCCACTCTGACTGTATAGAAGTTTTGAATGGGATTATGGGCTCGGGACATTATCCAGGATCCGCGCGGACTATCAATTTCTGCCCCCTCCATAGCGCTGATTGCCTCAGCTTTCAGAGATAAATCACCGGATGTCTCCTGTAGTGCTTTTATCAATAATAACCCGGCATCATAACCTTGAACGGCATAGACGTCTGCTTCTTCACTATAAGCCGCTCTGTAGGCTTTTCGGAAAGCTAGATTTTTAGCATTCTGCAATCCATCAGCATAATGAAGTGTCGTCGTAATTCCTTCAGCCGACTCGCCCTGAGCTTCAAGAACTCCCTCCGTTAAAAAGCCTGATCCATAAAGTGGTATCGAGGATTTAAGTCCCGCCGCAGCATAATCTTTGACAAACTTTACGGCGCCACCCCCAGCGAAGAAGCAAGCAACGGCGTCAGGTTTTAGAGAGGCTATTTCCGTGAGAATAGCCTGAAATTCAACGTTCGGGAAAGGCACGAACAATTCTTTAATAACCTCGCCTCCAGCAGCTTCAAAACCCTCCCTAAATGAGCCAAGTGCCTCTTCTCCAGCACCATACTTCCATGTCACAAAAACCGATCTTCTATGCCCTTGCTCCACCATAATACGGCCAAGTGGATGAGTAGGTTGCCAATTAGAGAAAGATGTCCGAAATACGTTTGAAGCACACATTGCACCGGTGGCTGCATTCGCACCAGCATTCGGAATAATCACCAAAGACCCGGTTTCGCGAGCAACTTTTATCATACCCATAGCAACACCGGAATGGACGGTACCAATAACGACGTCAACATTATCTCTAGTCATAATCTTATTCGCGTTATCGGTCGCCTTCGCCGGATTTGATTCATCATCTACCGTGAAAAACTCAATGGTTTTTCCAAATGGACTATCTCCCAGCTCACTCAAGGCCAACTTAAATCCATTCTCAATCGCCATCCCAAGCTTCGCGTAAGTTCCCGTATAAGGCAACATAAAACCTATGCGAATTGCATCATTATTTTTACTGCAACCAGCTAGCGATAAAAACGACAATCCAGCCAAAGCTGAAGTGCCAGCCAGAAATTGACGACGATTAGTGTTAAACATCCTGTTCCCCTTTAAACTTTTTTATCATTTTTTTTACGTTCTCTGCCGTAACTTGAACCGTTGAATTTTACCCGTCGCTGTTTTAGGCAACTCATCGACAAACTCAATCCACCTTGGATATTTAAACGGTGCAAGCTTGGATTTAACATACTCTTTTAAATCTTCTACCAATTCGGAAGATGCCTGAGATGAATCCACCAGCACCACATACGCTCGTGGCTTTATAAGTTTATCCTCATCTTCATCGCCCACTACTGCAGCCTCAAGAACCGCAGCATGTGATACCAGAACTCCCTCCACTTCGAAAGGGGAAACGTACAACCCGCTCACCTTGAGCATATCGTCTGATCGTCCACCATAAGTATAAAACCCTTGCGCATCTACACTATACTTATCTCCGGCACGGGTCCACTCACCACAAAACGTTTCTCGCGACTTTTGTCTTTGGTTCCAGTACAAGTTTGCTGCTGAAGGCCCTTTAATCTGGAGCTCTCCCAGCTCGCCTGTAGGAACGTCCTGTCCATTTTCATCAACTAATCGTATTTCGTATCCTGGTACGGGCTTGCCCGTACTGCCATATTGACAATCCCCCGGTCGGTTTGACAAAAATATATGCAACATTTCAGTGGAACCGATACCGTCCAATATTTCGCTACCGAAGTGTGATGTCCATCGCTTTCCGATTTCTGCAGGTAGTGCCTCGCCGGCAGAAGTCGCCACTCGAATCGAGACCTCAGAGCGATTGGGCAAATGATCACTTGCTAGCATCGCTCCGAATAAAGTAGGAACACCATAAAATATAGTGGGTTGATGCTCTTTCAATCTCTTAAATACCGAATCAGGTGTAGGTCTCTCTGCCATTAAGACAGTCGTTGCTCCAACCGATAGAGGAAATGTAAGTCCATTTCCCAATCCATATGCGAAAAATAATTTAGCAGCAGAAAAGACGACATCAGTTTCTTTGATACCTAAAACTGGCTTAGCATAAAGTTCGGCTGTGTGCGCTAAGCTGGAGTGGACGTGAATCGTGCCCTTTGGAGCTCCTGTTGATCCTGATGAATATAACCAAAAACAGCTATCATCACACGAGGTAACAGCAGGGTCGCACTCATCGCTGGCTAGACTTTGAAGCCTTTGTAAGTTGTGATATCCAGATAATTCGTCTCCCGAGACGATAATATGTTGCAAATATTTTGATTTCGAAATTGCTCTGTCCAGTTTTTCCATCAACGACGATGTAACAATTAGCGCCTTAGCGCGACTATCTTCCAACATGAACTCATAGTCGTCTGGCGTTAACAAGGTATTCACAGCAATCGGAACAACGCCCACCTTAATGGCTCCAAGGAATACAGCGGGAAAATCAACCGTATCCGAATGCACAATCATAATGCGATCTTCTATATTGAGGCCAAGCTTCAAAAAGGCATTACCCGATTGGTTCGCACGTGCTATCAACTCCTCATATGTGTAACGTCCAGCGTCATCAATATAAGCTATTTTCTTGGATCGACCCGCAAGAATATTGCGCTCCAGAAGGTCATGTGCCGCGTTAAATGCTCGAGGCATATGAATGATAGGAGGACTCGTAGAGTGATCAGACGAATAGCTCTTCAACTTCGTGGTGTCACTTTTCAACACGCTTTATTCTCTTCACTTTGAATTTAGTTTGGATTTGATCAAGTTACTCACTTTTGGGACCAGACGCTTTCACATAATGTTAACCAACCCTGAGACCAATCAGCGGCCTCCTCCTCTGGCATTGTGCCAGAGCTGGCATCATGCATTAGTATATCGCCTATTCGGACAGCTCCGCACGAGTTTAAAAGCTCATCAAACCGTTTTCCTCCAAAGCAATATGTTTCAGCATACGTTCGGTCACCTAGTGCAATGACGCCATAATACATCTTTCGTAAATCGGGCTTTGCATCATCAATAGCCTCGATGAAAGACCTAGCATTATCTGGAACGTCGCCCTGCCCATAGGTAGACGTACAAATTAAATGAACGTGGTCAGATTCAAATACTTCAGGAGTCAATCGATCCATATCTATTGTCTGCACCGCAATTCCATCGCCATCGAATCTCAACTCCAACTCTTGTGCAACCAATTGGGCATTGCCGGTCATGGTGCCAATCAAGATTTTGATCTGTTTACTCATATACCTACCGCCGCTCCAAACACTTACAATTCGCAATATATAATATGCAATATATTACCTATATAGACATATTTGATGATTTATTATACACTTTTATGGAATTTGTAGTATCATTCATTACTTATCTTTTAAAAAAGCAATATAGTGCAATTAGTAAGGAACTTGACTGCGCCGTCTATGTCTAGGAGTACTGATAGTTTTAAAAAATTATAACGACGTAGGAAGATTAATTATGCTTGGAACAGCGCATCATACTGGGATCAATCATGGCTCGACTCTGCCAACAAATACACGGGAAACGGCCAACTCCGAATTCCTGAGCTTAGTCGGATCCAGAGTTAAAAAAATTCGTAAAGAAAAAAAACTGACTAGAAAAGTTTTGTCCGAACATTCAGGGGTATCGGAGAGGTATCTCGCCTTATTAGAGTCCGGTCAAGGCAATGTATCCATAGCACTTTTACGGCAAGTAGCGCAATCTTTAGACGTCGAACCAGAGATTCTTATCTCAAATACTGCTCCAGTGAATTCAGAATCACGCCTGTTACTAGGATTACTGGGGGGCCTAACGAGTTCCGATCGACTAAGACTCAAAAATCAGATACTGAAAGAACTCCGTAATTCTCCAGTAAGCCGCAGTTATCGGATAGCGCTAATTGGAATGAAAGGGGCGGGAAAAACAACCGTAGGAGAAAGACTCTCGACCATCTTAGACATCCCGTTTGTTGAGATTGATAAGGAAATTGAGAAACTTGCAGATGCTCCATTATCTGAAATTTTTATTACCTACGGACAAGAAGGTTATAGGAATTTAGAGAAAACTTGTCTGGAAAATTTATTACGGAACGGCAGTAACTGTATTATTTCAACCGGCGGAGGCATTGTTCAAGAACCATCGGTTTATGATCTCCTTTTATCTACTTGCTACACAGTATGGTTGAAAGCTTCTCCAAAAGAACATATGGACAGAGTCGTTGCACAAGGTGATCTCAGACCCATCGCCGGAAACAGTAAAGCTATGGATCAATTAAAAAATATTCTTCTCAAGCGACAATCAAGCTACGAAAAGGCAGATTTAACAGTGACGACTGACGGGAAAGCCCCCGGAATTATTGCTAGTCAAATTCTTGCGGATCGAACGCTTCGAAAGTTAATACAGCACACAAATTAAACCGGACACTTAACAACCATGCAGCCATTAGTCCAAAAAGAAGAAAGATCTACTGCTGACGTAGTGCTCTTTGACACCCGGCCCGAACAATACAAACATTGGACGCTGTCAATCGCAGATAACACCGCGATATTGAGTATGGATGTAAACGAAGATGAAGGCTTAAAACCTGGATATAAGCTCAAACTCAACTCCTACGACTTGGGCGTTGATATCGAACTCTATGACGCCATTAATCGAATCAGGTTCGAGCATCCCAGGGTCAAATGCGTCGTGATTACTTCCGCGAAGGAGAGGATGTTTTGCTCCGGAGCCAATATCTATATGCTTGGACAATCAAGCCATCCTTGGAAAGTAAATTTTTGTAAGTTCACGAATGAAACCAGAAATGGCATTGAGGATTCAAGCAAACATGAGGGTCTTAAATTTCTGGCGGCAATTAACGGTACTATCGCGGGCGGAGGTTACGAACTTGCGCTAGCCTGCGATAAGTTGCTCATGATTGATGACCGTTCGTCTAGCGTAAGTCTTCCGGAGGTGCCGCTTTTGGGTGTTCTACCCGGCACCGGGGGACTCACACGAGTCATTGACAAGCGGAAGGTGAGAAGAGACCTGGCAGATGTATTTTGCTCAACGAGTGAAGGCGTCCGGGCCGAACGTGCAAAAAAATGGGGTCTAGTCGACGAAATTGCCAAACCAAACATGTTCGATGAAGCGCGGAACCAATTAATTTCAAAACTAACTTCTCAAAGTAAGCGACCAAACGAAGCCGTCGGCGTGAACCTGACGAAATTAGATAGAACTATGGACAATGATGGAATCCATTACTCAACAATTGATGTTGATATCAACAGAGCCTCACGAACGGCGTCAATAACCATAAAAGCGCCGCCTGCTTCATTATCAGCAGATCTGAATTCCATTCTTAAAGCCGGAGCATCGTGGTGGCCGCTGACATTTGCAAGAGAATTAGATGACACGATACTGCTATTGCGGACTAACGAACTAGAGATCGGGACTTGGATTTTTCGAACAAGCGGTCGCGTGACAGACGTGCTTGAAATGGATCGCATACTTAATAAACATCAAGAAAATTGGTTCGTAAAAGAGACTTTAGGGTATTTACGCCGCACGTTAGCCCGCCTTGATGTATCGTCAAGAACAATATTCTCGCTTATCGACGAGGATTCATGCTTTGCGGGAACATTATTTGAAATTGCGCTCTCTTCAGATCGCGTTTTTATGCTATCAGAAACGGAAAATGGTACTAAACCAAACATTGCTCTTTCAATATTAAATTTTGGGAGCTTTCCAATGGTCAACCATCTCACTAGGCTCCAAAATCGTTTTTACGGCCACGAAGATCAGCTGGAAGTATTAACACCCATTGAGGGTCAGTTGCTGAATGCAGAAGAGGCGCTTGAGTTGGGATTGGTAACATTTGCCCCGGATGATATAGATTGGGATGACGAAATTCGAATAGCACTCGAGGAGCGCAGCAGTTTATCTCCAGACGCGCTGTCAGGCATGGAAGCAAACCTGAGATTCGCTGGCCCAGAAACAATGGAGACACGGATTTTTGCGAGGCTTTCCGCTTGGCAGAATTGGATTTTTATTCGGCCCAACGCCGTGGGTAAGCAAGGAGCGCTCAAGGTTTTTGGCAGTGGGAAAAAACCAGCTTTCAGCTGGCCGAGAATTTAAGCAGATTACGCCATATTTTGTATAACGATAACGGATTGAATAAATTATGAGCATCAATTACAACGATAAAATTCCTAATAATGTGAATCTTGCAAATGATAGGAAACTACAAAGAGCACTAGAACATTGGCAACCACATTTTTTAAAATGGTGGGATGAGCAAGGCCCAAAAGATTATCAATCAAACGACGTTTATTTAAGAACTGCTGTAGGGGTTGACGCAAAAGGTTGGGCAAGTTATGGACATGTAAAAATGCCTGACTACCGTTGGGGGATATTTCTTGCCGACCAAATGCCTGAAAGAAAAATTGGTTTTGGCGACCACTTCGGTGAACCAGTTTGGCAACAGGTTCCAGGAGAATTACGCTCTCAATTTCGAAGAATCATCGTGACTCAAGGCGACACAGAGCCAGCTTCTGTGGAGCAGCAGAGATTACTCGGACTGACATGCCCCTCACTTTACGATCTAAGAAATTTATTCCAAGTCAATGTTGAAGAAGGAAGACACCTCTGGGCAATGGTATACCTACTTCATTGCTACTTTGGCCGGGATGGGAGAGAAGAAGCTGAAGAACTTCTTGCCAGACATTCTGGAGACACAGATAATCCTCGCATCTTAGGCACATTTAACGAACCCATCAGTGACTGGCTATCGTTCTTTATGTTTACCTACTTCACTGATCGAGATGGTAAGTTTCAGTTGAAAAGCCTCAGCGAATCAGCGTTTGACCCTCTCGCAAGGACCTGCCGATTCATGCTGACCGAAGAAGCCCATCATATGTTTGTTGGCGAAACTGGGGTCGGCCGAGTAATTAAAAGATCCCTCGAAGTGATGAAGGAAACTGGCACTGACGACCCGAGCATTATCCGTAAAAATGGAGCCGTTGATCTAGTGACAATTCAAAAATACTTAAACTTTTGGTTTAGCTCCTCCCTCGATTTATTCGGCTCAGAGATTTCATCCAATGCCGCATCGTCTTTTGCAAGCGGCATCAAAGGACGGCCTGACGAGGGCAGATACGAGGATCACATTTGTAATGACGCGACCTACGATATTGATACACCCGAAGGTACTGAACAAGTGAGCTTAAGAAATGCAATGAATGATGTGACCCGAGAAGCCTACGTGAAAGACTGCGAAATTGGTATTAAACGCTGGAACATGATGATCAAACGCGCTAACTTTGACATAACTTTAACGTTGCCAAGTACCCGATTTCATAGAACGATTGGAAGTTGGGCGAACGTTCCAACGGAACCCAGCGGGAAATCTATAAGCCAAACGGAATACAAAAACGGAATCCTCAGCTGGTTGCCAACCGAGCAAGATCGGGCTTTCATCAGAAGCTTAATGCAGCGCGTAGTTGAGCCAGGAAAAATGGCCGGATGGATAGCCCCCCCTGACCGAGGCATCAACAACAATCCCGTTGACTATGAGTACGTTCGACTGAAGTAAATAATCGGAGCATATGCTCCGATTATGAATGGACATCCGCTAGGACTTGTGTCGCCTACGTACCATCCCTGACACGCGGCGTAGTTCGAACGATAAGTGAATACGCTACAGGAATAATAAAGAGGGTCAATAGCGTGCCGATCGACACACCCCCGACAATGACCCATCCTATAGCTCGCCGAGCCTCAGCGCCGGCACCGGATGATAAAGCAAGTGGCAAGGCACCTAGCACGGTCGCTAGAGCCGTCATTAAAATGGGTCGTAACCTCAGAGTTGAAGCCTCTACGACCGCTTCGATTCTCTCCTGACCGGCCCGTCGCAGCTGATTGGCAAACTCCACAATAAGAATACCGTTCTTAGTAATCAACCCTACGAGCATAACCAAACCAATCCGACTATAAACGTTCAAAGAACCACCGTCACCGAACTTAGCATTAAGCCACATTACAAAAAGAGCGCCGAGGAATCCCAAAGGTACCGTAAGCATAATCACAAAGGGGCCAATAAAACTCTCAAACTGTGCCGCAAGCACGAGATATATGAATATGAGTGCGAGCACCAACGTAACCTTCATTTCGTCTCCACTCTCCCTATATTCTCTTGACGAACCATTTAAATCCGTCGTCACATTTTTAGGTAATTCTGAAGCCACAACGGAATCGATGAAATCCAAGACCTCACCTTGGCTTGCCTCTGGACCTACATTTCCATTAATAATCGCAGCACGAAATCTATTAAAATGGTTCAACTCCTTCGGCGTTACAGTCTCTTCGAGGGTTACGAGATTAGCTAACTGAACAAGCTGCCCACCCCTAGTACGAACATAAATCGAAGTTAAATCGGTTGGTTGTCGCCTTTTGGCATCTTCCATTTGCAACACAACATCATACTGTTTCCCTTCACGCTTATAACGAGTCACATCACGCCCGCCCAGTAGAGTTTCTACCGTAGTACCAATGGTAGCCATGGATATCCCCATTGATGCTGCCTTATCACGATCGACATTAACTCTTAACTGTGGCTTATTGAGCTTTAGATCCGTATCTAGTCCAGTGATGCCAGGATATACGCTCAGCTTCGCCATGACCTTGTTGACATGATCTTGTAATTCCTCATATGAGTTCCCATAAATCACATATTCTATCTCCTTAGCCGTGAAGCTTTGTCCCAAAGATAGCGGATTAACAGCAAATGAAATAACGCCAGGAATACCACCAAATAACTTGGGAGTAATTTGTTTGCTTATTTCAAGTTGATTGCGCTTTCTGGTATCCCAGTGTTCCAAGATGGCAAATCCAATAGCAAAATTCACAGGATTTGGCCGCTCAAGCCCCGGAGCTACGACCTCAAACAATGTATCAATTTCCGGAACATCCGTCCCAAGTATACCTGCGACCTGTCTCATATAACGGTCGGTGTATTGCACCGTCGATCCTTCCGGGGCGATCGCAAACGCCATAAAAAAGCCACGGTCTTCGACTGGTGAGAGCTCTTGCTTTAACTGTGTAAATAAACTAATCATGGCAATAATTGCCACAAAAAAAACTCCTACGACGACAAACCACCACTTCAGAAACTGCCTTAGTACTGACGTATAACCAGTATTAATTTTTTCAAAAATTAACTCACTGGTTTTGTAAATTGAACCGTGATTTTCATCCTTCTTAAGTAAAATCGAGCACATCATCGGCGTCAGAGTTAAAGCCACAAAACCGCTTACCAGCACAGCAGAAACCACCGTTAGCGCAAACTCTACAAATAGTTGCCCAACTCGACCCGTGATAAACACAAGCGGAGTAAAAACGGCAACCAGCGTAATTGTCATCGCGACGACCGCAAATCCAATCTCCTTAGCTCCCTTCATGGCGGCTTCAAAGCGATTCATCCCCGCCTCTATATGACGATGAATGTTCTCAAGCATTACGATCGCGTCATCAACGACCAATCCTACTGAAAGTACAATACCCAGGAGAGTCAGGACGTTAATCGAAAACCCAAGTATGTATAGAAAAAAGAAAGAGCCGATGAGCGAAATCGGTATCGTCACAATTGGGATCAACGTCGCTCTGACGCTTCTTAAGAACACAAAAATAACAAGAACAACAAGGATCAAGGCTTCAATCAAAACCTTATACACAGAATCAATCGCAGCAGATATAAATTTAGATGTATCGAATGCGACCTTCATCGACATGCCATCAGGCAAACCACTGATCAATTGTGGCAACAAGTCTCTGACCGCTTGGGCTAATGCTAAAGTGTTGCCAGTAGATTGTTTCACTACACCTAAACCAAGAGCTTCTTCGCCTGAAATTCTGACGATCTTTCGATTCTCGTATGGCGCCGGCACAGCGTATCCCACATCTTTAATTCTTATTGGATATCCAGAAACTTCTCGGATGATCATATTATCGAATGCTTCTGGGCTCTTTAAGTCAGTTTCAGTCATGACTGTAAGCTCTCGATCATTACTCTCAATTCGCCCACCCGGAGAATCCAGATTTTGCTGTCGCAAAGCAGTCTCTATATCTTGAATCGTTAAGCCTCTGGCTGCAAGCTTCTCACGGTCTATCCATACTCTCATCGCATACCGACGTTCGCCACCAATAATTACGGTGGCAACGCCAGGAAGCGTTTTTAACGGATCAGTGAGATATCGATCGGCATAGTCAGTGAGCTCCATAGGACTGTGTCGATCACTTTTTAGCGCTAGCCATAGAACAGGCCAAGCATCTGCTTCAATTTTAGAAACAACTGGATCGTCAGCACTTTCGGGCAATAGTGTCTGTATGCGAGAAACTCTATCTCGAACATCATTCGCAGCCGCCTCTACGTTCCTATCGGTTAAGAATGTAACCGTGATCTCACTGACTTCTTCTTTACTTTTGGACTTGATAGTATCCACTCCCTCGATGCCAGACAAAACGTCTTCTATTGGGGTCGTAATCACACTTTCTACAACTTGAGCTGTGGCGCCCTTATAAATTGTTCTAACAGAAACGGTCGGTGGATCTATTTTCGGATATTCTCTGACCGATAAACGGTCGAAGGATATGACGCCCAGCAATACAATCAACAGACTGAAAACTGTCGCCAAAACTGGCCTACGGATGGAAATCTCAGAAAGAATCATAAGTCGCTTTAACTAAAAAAAGTTTTTCCCTACGCACGAAAGTAATGATAATTATTACGTACCACCTAGCACCATCACTGGCGCACCATCTCTAATTTTCATTTGTCCCTCCGATACCACCACATCCCCAGGACTCAACCCATTCACTATCTCTACGTACCCAGGCATTCTTCGACCAAGCTCCACTTTTGTAAGTGATACTTTTCCGTCTATGACTCGATATACAAAGTTTTCGGTTCCCTGAGGCCAGAGTGCCTGCTCCGGAACTGATAATGCATTTTGCTTTTTAGACATGACAAGCGAGACCCGTGCGAACATACCTGAGTGTAATTTCCCTGCCTCGTTACTGACTCGTGCCCTAACAAGCGCTGTTCTGGTTTCTCTATCGATTCCAGTCTCGATAGCATACACATTCCCCTTGAAGACACTATCCGGAAAAGCATCAACAACAATATTGACAACTTGACCAGAACGAACTTTAGCAAGGTAGACCTCAGGTACTCTAAAATCAACTTTTACTGAACTTAAATCCTCTAATTTAGCAATGTCAGCGCCGGCCTCTAGGTAAGCTCCGGGACTAACTTTTCTAAGACCAATAACACCCGAAAACGGCGCAGTAATAATAGTTTTTTGCAGTCTGGCATCAGCCCCCTGAACCATAGCAGCCAACCTAGTTACAGCTCCAGCTTGGATGTCTAAGGCCTCTTTACTGATAAATTTTTGTTGATATAACTCTTTTAACCTCAAGAACCTTTGCTTCTCTGTCCTAAGTTCCGCATTAACAGCTGCCAGTTGAGCTCGGTGCTCCCTGTCATCCAATGACACGAGAAGTTGGTCCAACTCAACTATTTGACCCTCATCAAAATTTAACTTGGTAAGCCGCCCACTAATCTCTGTCCTTATGCGGACTGACTCATTTGCGACCACGGTGCCGACCGCGGAGATATCGTCCACGACAACACCAACAAGCACCGGAGACGCCATAACAGGTAATCCCTGGGGCTTGGCTGGCGCAGCTTGTTCAACCTTTTCGGATGCCTTGTCTACAACTTCAGCGGGCCTATTCAACCAAGCGAATAGCCCCAAAACTATAACGACAATAACCCCCCAAAACGCTAAGCGATTTTTTGATTCTGACAACTTGTCCCCCTAACTCTAAAAACACTTCTTAACTCATCTCTGTGGAGTTTAGAGATATTTAAACCTCTGTGGTAAATAGAGACTTACCGTGACTGATCTCAATCACTCTCCAAGTAAAAATTATAGTCTCGTAAAACGGAGGGGCCACAATCTTACCGCTAAGCCTCTGGCTTAGAGTTTGCCATTTCATCCCTTACTTGCGCCATATCAAGCTTAGCCATTCGATCTAGAAGTCCTTCGAGCGAATATGCTGGAACAGCTCCTGGCTTAGAATACAAGATGATCTGCTCTCGAATAACAACCAAAGTCGGAATGGAGCGGATCCCAAAAGACTCCGCTAACTCTTTCTCCTCCTCAGAATTGACTTTTGCAAAGTAGACACCAGTATACGTCTCTGAGGCGGTCTCGAAAACAGGCGCAAAGGTTTTGCACGGAGCGCACCAAGGCGCCCAAAAATCAATAATAATCATATCGTTTTCTTTAACTGCTTGATCAAACGTCTCACGTGTTAGGTTAGCTACTGGCATTTTCTTATATCCAAAAATTAATTGTCTAAGCAGTCTATCATTTTCCCTAAAACCATAAAATTAAAGCCTACTAATCAAGACTCAGGGCTTGAAAGCGACCGAAATGATGCAAAATTGTAGGAAGTACCAAAAGATTTAAAACGGTTGAGGTAAATAGTCCTCCAACTATAATAGTCGCCATAGGGCCTTCGATCTCGCGACCTGGCTCTCCTGTGCCAAGCGCTAACGGTAATAAACCAAGACCAGTAACCAAGGCTGTCATAAGGATCGAGGGCAATCGTTCAGAAGCCCCACGCACAACCGTATCAAAATTCCAAGGAACCCGCTCTACTTCGACAAGATGTTGATAGTGTGAGACCAACATAATTGAATTTCTAAGGGTGATGCCGAAGAGAGTTACAAATCCGACCAAAGAGCCTAGAGATAGCCAACCGCCTGAAAATATTACGGCTATCACGCCACCAATAAGAGCAAAGGGTAAATTCAAAAACGTGATCGCCATGTTGTGAAGCTGATTAAAGGCAATATAGAGGAATATAAACACACCGATTCCTGCTAATAAAGAATGGACGACTAAATCCGTCTTTGCTTGCCGTTCGGACTCCGCCGTACCAGAAAAAACAAGATAATTCCCGGGCGATAGCGCTACCTCAGAGAGAATTTGCTCTTTAGCTCTTTGCTCAAAAGCAACTAAGTCACGACCAGAGAACTTTGCAGTAACAGTTTGTACACGTCGTCCATCTGAATGGAGGATCTTATATCTTCCCCCCACTATATTTATATCAGCAACGTCCGACAGCTGAATGATCGAGTCACCCATTTTTTTCACCGGCAACTTTGCCAACGAACGAACATCCTTTCTGAGTGCGCCATCAAGTATGACAACAATGTCAACAACGCGATTACCTTTCCTAATCTGCCCAACAACCTCTCCATCATAAGCTGCACCAACAACTTCGAGCACTTCACCAGGAGTCAGTCCCAAAGCAGACACGCGCGAGTGCCTCAGTCGAATATCGAGTTGCGGCGTCCCGGCAGGCGCCTGTATCTGAATGTCCTCAGAACCACGTACTCGATTTAATGCAGCAGAGACTTTGAGCGCGTCCTTGTCTAGACTATCCAGATCAGCTCCATAAATCGTGACGACAAATGGAGCAGCATAGCCGGTAACTGTCTCCTCAATACGCTCTGTCAAAAATGTGTTTACACCAAAGCTTAAACCAGGGAAAGTACCGAATTTTTCTCCACTGAGGACCTCTCGTATCTCTTTAAGCACTCTACCTTGCTCGTCACCGCCAAGGGCGCCAATTTCTATTTCGAATTCACTATAGTGTGTTCCAAAAGTGTCCGCACCATTTTTGGAGCGCCCCACCCATTGAGCGACCGACTCAACGCCATCAATTTCTCCTAACGCCCTCGACACTCGATTGCCAACTCTGAGAGACTCTCGCTCTGATGTTCCTGGAACCGCCGTCATATGGGCAATATAGTGGCCCTCTTTAAGAGCTGGAATAAATTCTCCTGAGAATAACGGGAACACACAAATACCAGAAATTATAAAAACAATAGTCAGCGTCAGATTTCGGACAAACTTTTGTTCAAACCACTTCAATAGGTTTTCATATCTTGGCCGTAACCACGAGACCGCAGGCGGATCGTCCGCCGACAAGCTACGACCCCCCAATAGGAGGTAACTCAACGCCGGAGTTAGAGTCACCGCTGTCACAAGAGAAGCGAGTATCGCAAAAATATAAGCCAAACCAAGAGGCGCGAATAACTTACCAGCAATACCGGACAGCGTTAATAACGGCACGAATGCCAGTACAACAATAAAAGTGGCATAAACCACAGAGCTTCTAACTTCTACTGAGGCTTCCAAAACCACATCACATAGTTTTTTCGGCTCACCCAAAATTTGATTTAACCGCAGCCTTCGAAAGATATTCTCCGTGTCTATAATTGCGTCATCGACAACTTCCCCTAGCGCAATAGCTAAACCGCCGATAACCATTACATTAAGTGCGATATCAAGGGCATCAAGCACAATTACAGCGGAGAGCAAAGAAACCGGCATAGCAATCGCACATATGACGGCCGTTCGGGCGTTATAAAGAAATAAGAACAAAATGCTGATAACAAGGGCAGATCCAATTAAAACGTCACGCTGGACATTTTTAACGGCTGTTTCAATAAAATTAGCCGGCCTAAAGAGATTCTCGTGAAGAGTAACGTCCTCTCTTTCAATTAATGGCGCAAGTTCTGATATCGCTCGCTCCAAATCTTGCGTAACGGCATAAGTGTTAGCACCAAGCTGACCTTGGACCATTAAAAACACACCTTCTTTGGCATCTATGGATGCCGCACCAATCGACGGCGCTGGCGCAGTAACAATTTTTGCCAAATCACCGAGTCGGATTTTAGCACCAGCTCGCGACTCTACGATGAGGGCCTCTAGATCTCGCAGAGCTCTTGGTTGCCCATCCAATTGGATATTTAAATGCTGATTCGGTGTAGTAATAAAACCGGTACCAACCATTCCCGTTGCAGACTGTGCTGCGTTAACTAAATCCTGGAATGAAACGTCTGATTGCTCTAATTTTTGGAGATCGACCTGAATTTGCCACTGTTGTACATCACCGCCGAAAACATTTACTTCGGCAATACCCGGCACACCCATTAGATGCGGCCGGATAGTCCAATCAACAAGAGTCCTTAGATCGGCAAGCGAGCGTTTCTCTGAGGTCACACCAATGCCAAGTACCGTACTTGCAGAAGAAGTCAGTGGAGTCATGGTGGGCGCATTTACACCCCGAGGCATTTCAGATCCTAACGCAGATATTCGCTCCCCAACGACTTGTCGATTCAGATAAACGTCACCGCCATCTTTAAAAATAACCGTAACAACAGATAGTCCCGGGATGGACTGAGACCGAATATTTTCCAAATCCGGTATTCCCATTAATGCATTCTCAATGGGTTGAGTGACCAGCTTTTCAACTGAAGCGGAGGAGTATCCAGGAGCTTCTATTTGGAGCACCACTTGACTGGGCGAGAATTCTGGAAATACGTCTAAGTTTGCGTTAGAGATCGTATATAAACCATAACTGACGATTGTGATTGCAAGGGTTACAACGACTCCAGCATATTTAATAGAATTACGAACAATCCCAGCAATCATTGGTTCATACCCCTAAAGCAATATCAAAGAGTAGCGACACTCACGCGTTACTATCGCGAAATAATAACTTTCAATCCTCATTCTCGTTACGTATTTGATATTTCAATTCTTCCGATAATAAAAGCTGAGCCCCGGATACCACAATTTGGTCTCCCGGCTTAAGCGCCTCGATCTCAAACCACCCAACTCCTAAATCCACAATAGCCTCGATTTCAACCCTTACAAAAACTCCTTCAGCGTGTTGTTTGTATACCCATGGCTTACCGGCGTGCCATATTACTGCCTCATCAGGTATAAAAACACCCGCGGTATCCTCTAGGTTCGCTGATAATGAAGCCACAACTCGGGTGCCTGCCGGTATTTTTGAATTAGTAATAAAAAACTTGTCTACACCTCCCGTGCCTAACTTAACATTCGGCGCATCCCCAATATATTCTCCGATAACTTTTTGGCTTGGCGAAGCTACTGGGGCGATGTTTACGACACTAATACCCAATTCAGATAGCGGAACGTTCCTGATGAATAGACGTATGAGACTCAAGTCTTGATTTGATAAATTGTTAAAATTCTCCGAATTCTCAGTTAACAGCCATTCGCTAATCTTACTGCCCCATTCAGTAACCGCAGCCTGCCTCAACGAAGACAGATCTCGCTGTAAATTTGATCTATGGGTCCGAACGGCCTCAAGTTGATATTCAATATCCAGCAACTCGCGTCGCGATATGCTTTGCCGATCTTCATATAACAAACTGGCGTGCTGGTATGATTCAACGAGATGGGTCTCCTCAACAGCTCTTGTCCGGTCTAAATTTAAGAGAAAAATTAGCTTGCCTCGAATGTCCACGAGACCAGAAACATCAAGGACTTCCCCGAACACTTGGTATTCAGATTGATGATAGGTTGGCGCAAGGGACACAAATTCAATTCCGGCCATACTCTGGTCTCTTGCCTCTAAACGAACAACTGAACGACCGCTCTCATAACTCAAAGAATCCCGAGTCTCTATTTCCTCCTCATAATCAGAATCACTGAATAAAAAATCATCCCGGTTTAAGGTGACCAAGGACAGTAGGAGCAGACCTATCAACATGATAAGTCCACCGATAATCAAATTATAGTGGCGCTTATTCAAGTGGATCTTTCAACTGATTATTCATGCTGGCTAAGGTCTTATATTCGAACACCAAAGGAGTTTGACATGAATCTTCGAGTGCTGCGAGCGCAGTGAAAAAATCCGACATTTGGTCTATAAACTGCTCTGCTAACACAACGTACGATAGACGCTCATCATATAGATCGACTCGACTAATATCACCAACACTAAATTTTTCCTCTATCCCCGAAAAAATTTCGCCCGCTAGGCGCAAATTCATGCGACTCTGCATTAAACTCGCTCGAGCAGTCCGCGCAATTGTATAGCGCCCCTCAACCTCCGACAGAATGTTAATTTGATTTTCTTTGACTTGGAGACGTTTTAGATTCCGGAAATTTTCAGCCCTTAATACAGCCGCATCAGACTGTCTCGGCAACGTCAAACCTAAAGCAAAATTCCATATGTTATCCCCCTGATCCCAGAAGTATCCTGGTGATATTGAAATTTCTGGGTACTGCTTTATCAGGGCTAACTTTAATTCAACATCTGCAAGGCCGAAATCAAGTAATGATTCCTGCAAATCAACTCTATTTAATAACGCAGCGCTTCGATAAACATCTTCACCTCCAAAATCAAGATGCTCATTGAGGTCAAAACTATCCATTACATACTGGGCTAGATCAACAGTGGGCATCCCAATTAGACTAGCTATAGTCGACACAATCTCCAGTCGCTCCATTTCAAGTGTCATTTCACGCTTGTGGAATAAACCTAGGATATAGTGTCGCTGATTTAATTGCTCACGATTTGCAAAGCCGTAAGCAAACCTAGCCTCAACAAGATATACCAACTCTTGGGCTAACTTAATTTTCTGAGCGTTGAGCTTCCGCTTAGATGCATTCGCATTCAATCGAAATAAATTATTACGTAGATCTGAATGGAGCGACCATATTTCCTTAGAGAGTTTTAAAGTGGCATCATCAACGTAAAGTAACGATTTTTTAGTTAATACCTCCTGTTTTTTTTCTGAAAAAAAAGGAAGGCCGATAGCAAAACCTAGCCCCCACGGTTCCTCTCCATTAACTTCATTGGTATGGTACTCAGTAGCTACACGAATTGTTTTTTGCTGCTCTAAGCCAGACAAGTTAGCCGAAACCTCGAATAACTCCTTACTTTGTCGAGCCACCTCCAATCTTGGACTGTAATAGAGCGCCATATACATAAGCTCTTCGAGTCCCCATATCTCAGGCGGCCACGGGCGATCATAACCTACCTTCAACACAAAGGTAGCCAAGCTTTCACGGGTTACGTCCCTGGCATCAAAATCTTGGGTTATTTGGTCCGAATCAGGCTGGTTCGGCACATAGACTTTCATATGTCCGCAGCCAAAGAAGCCCACAAAAAGAAAACCTAAAAATAGATGTCTGATGGGACGGATACATGCTCGCAGTTTAAACGCAGACACGGACCGAGTTACGTGGCCAATCAAGACAAAACAATGAATCTCAAAGAACGACCCACTATAAGGTGAACCAGCCTGAAACATTGTCAGACTTGTGGATTAACTTTTTCTGACCCTGACTGTAACTTATTGACAGCATTCAGGTAAGCTTTAGCAGAAGCCACGACAATATCTGTGTCTGACCCATGTCCATTAACAATCTTGCCATTTTTAGCCAACCTAACACTGACCTCACCCTGAGAGTCTGTACCGCTCGTGACCGCATTCACAGAGTACAGCTGGAGGTCTGCTCCGCTTGAAACTATAGATTCAATCGCTTTGAATGTAGCATCCACTTGCCCGCTACCTGAGGCATTAGCGCTCTTTTCTTCGTTATGCTCTGATAAAAAGACAGTGGCTCTCGGCGCCTCACCAGTTTCAAAAAATGCTTTTAAGGACAGCAGCTTGAAACGCTCATCGTCTTGGCTAATCGCCTCATCTGACGATACCAACATGATGAGATCTTCGTCAAAAATCTCGTGCTTTTTATCAGCCAATTCTTTGAAACGAGCAAACGTAGCATTCATCACTTCTTCACCGTTAACCTCAATACCAAGCTCAATTAATCGTTGCTTAAATGCATTACGGCCAGAGTGCTTACCCAGCACCAATTTATTTGTCGACCAACCCACATCCTCGGCCTTCATGATTTCATAAGTTTCTCGGTGTTTTAGCACACCATCTTGATGAATACCCGATTCATGAGCAAAGGCATTAGCACCAACAATCGCTTTATTAGGTTGAACCGGAAAGCCAGTCACTGCGGATACCAGTTTTGACGCAGGTACGATTTGAGTCGCGTCAATTCCTGTGTCGCACTTAAAAAAGTCTTGTCGCGTCCTAACGGCCATCACTATCTCTTCCAAAGATGCATTACCCGCTCGCTCTCCAAGACCGTTCACCGTGCACTCAATTTGTCGCACACCTACCGCAATAGCCGCCAGTGAATTCGCGACCGCAACACCCAGATCATTGTGGCAATGAACAGACCATAAGGCCTTATCGGAATTTGGTATGCGAGTCATAAGGTCGCGCATTAATTCTGCAAACTGATCTGGCATGGTGTAGCCAACCGTGTCTGGGATATTAATTGTCCGGGCACCTGCCTTAATCACAGCTTCGAGAATTCTACATAGATAATCGGGTTCTGATCTGCCTGCATCCTCAGGAGAGAACTCTACGTCCTCGCATAGGGAACGAGCGAGCGTCACTGACTTAACGGCTTGCTCCAAAACTTGATCGCCGCTCATTCGTAACTTTCTCTCCATATGGATTGGCGAAGTTGCTATAAACGTATGTATACGAGCACTATTAGCTGGCTTGACTGATTCGGCCGCACGTCGGATATCGTTTTCCGAAGCTCTAGCCAAACCACAAACTGTGCTATCTTTTATGGCTCGCGCTACGGCCCGGACAGATTCAAAGTCCCCGTTACTAGCCGCAGGAAACCCCGCTTCAATTACATCAACTCGCATTCTTTCGAGTTGTTTCCCAATACGCAGCTTCTCTTCACGAGTCATCGAAGCACCAGGACTTTGCTCCCCATCCCGCATGGTTGTATCAAAAATTATCAAACGGTCGCTCATATAAATATCCAATTTATCAAATTGACTTCCCCGACTTAGTTCAATTCATCACACAATCAAAAAGAAATTAACATCAATCTCTACGAAAACTGCCACTTCTAAAATCGACCTCATACAACTTCTAACCAAACAATTAGACGAAAGAAAAGACTATACACACTGCGATTATTACATAGCCGCGGCAAATAACGGCGCAAAATAACAAAACCTAAGAAATCAGCTATTTTTTTAAATCTTTTTTTACACTTCGACTGCGAACGTACGATGAGACCAAAGTTACGAATCCTGACAAAAAATACGACAGAAAGGTCAAAAAAAGTAGCTCTGGCAGGTTATCAGCCAAGTTGATCACAAGGATCACGAAAAATGAAATTAAAACAACAACGGAAAAAGGAACCGCCTTGCGAAAATTTATATCCTTGCCACTGTAGAATTTAATATTGCTTACCATTGTAAAACCGACGGTAACGGCTAGCACCCAAGCAACCCACGGAAGCCCCTGAAAATCATTCGCCGTAGTTGCCCATATAAATCCAGCGATCACACCCGCAGCAGCCGGACTTGGCAGGCCTTGGAAATGAGAACTACACTGCGTATCCGACTGTGTATTAAACCGCGCCAGACGAAGTGCCGCACACCCAACATAAATGAAGGCCGCAACCCATGCTAACTTCCCACCAATCGAACGCAATTCAGCCTCATAAAGAACAAGCGCCGGAGCAGCGCCAAAAGCAACCATGTCTGCAAGCGAATCGAACTGGGCGCCAAACTCGGATTGAGTTTGGGTAAGACGTGCCACTCGGCCATCTAATCCATCGAAGATCATGGCAACAAATATGCCGATCGCCGCCAAGCCAAACTCATGATTCATGCCTTGAACAATGGCATAAAAACCTGAAAATAAACCGCAAATAGTAATCGCATTAGGCAGCCAGAAAAACCTTTGTCGCCGACTTTGCAATTTATCCTCGGTATTCAAAATTGTTTTATCTTCGTTATCCACAGCTTAAGGTTACTATGGTGTTGGCAGCTCTGCCACCAACGTCTCACCACCAACAACCTTATCACCTAAGCCCACCAAGGCCTTAGTTGCTTTCGGCAGATACAAGTCAACCCTTGATCCGAAGCGGATAAAACCAAAACGCTCACCTTTGTAAACCTGAGATCCCTCCTCAACGTAACAAAGAATCCGTCTCGCAATTAAACCCGCGATTTGAACACATGTCACTCGGTGCCCATGCTTTGTAGTTAGAAGAAGCGCATTTCGCTCATTACTATCGGAAGCTTTATCTAGAGCCGCATTAAAGAAACTGCCGGGGTAATAATGCTTCACGTCTACGATCCCAGATACGGGCATACGGTTCGAGTGGACATTAAAAACATTCATAAAAATACTAATTTTTAAACATGATTGTTTGGTGTAAGGGTCTTCAGCTTCATCGATTACAATAACTCGGCCATCAGCCGGTGCACTAACGGAGCTATCTCCCTCAATCGTAACCCGAGGTGGATCACGAAAAAACTGCAAAACAAATATGAAGATCAGCCATAGTGGAATAGCTAGATAACCAGAGTAAACGGAGGTTAAACCAGCTACCATGGCAGCAAGCCATAGAAAGGGCCATCCCTCCTTGGCGATTATTGGATGTTGTTGACGGTTCACAGGAGTTTAAACAAACTGTACTAAATTTTTTCGCAACTACATTTAAAACTATACAAAGTAGTCATATACGTCATGCAATTTTAGTTCTTAGACTTATCAACCAGTCTATTTGCTTTAATCCATGGCATCATTGCGCGAAGTTTGTTACCCACTTCTTCAATTTTATGCTCTCCGGCAATTCGTCTAACCGACGTGAGCTTGGTGTTTCGCGTTTTATTTTCGAGTAAAAATTCTTGAGCATACACACCAGTCTGAATCTCTTTTAAAATTCTCCTCATCTCGTTTTTACTCTCCTCGTTGATGATTCTTGGTCCCCGAGTAATATCTCCATACTCAGCATTATTTGAGATTGAGTAACGCATGTTCGCAATTCCCCCCTCATAAATCAAATCAACAATCAACTTTAATTCATGCAAGCACTCGAAATAAGCCATCTCCGGTGCGTAACCGGCCTCCACAAGAACCTCAAACCCCGCTTGAATTAGGGCTGAAGTGCCACCACATAAAACAACCTGCTCACCGAACAGATCGGTCTCAGTTTCTTCTCTGAAATTTGTCTCAATGATGCCAGCCTTACCGCCACCAATTGCCGCAGCATATGAGAGAGATACGTCTTTTGCATTTCCAGACGCATTTTGGTGAATAGCGATTAAACAAGGGACGCCTCCACCTTGTGAATAGGTCGATCTAACCGTATGTCCCGGCGCCTTCGGCGCAACCATAATCACATCAATATCTTTATCTGGATCGACCTGACCAAAGTGCACATTAAAGCCGTGAGCAAAGCCAACAGCAGCTCCTTTTTTAATGTTTGGTTTGACGTCATTTTCATAAACTTCAGCAATATTTTCGTCAGGCAGAAGCAACATGACGACGTCCGCACCTTTAACAGCGGGCCCCATTTCTTTAACCGCAAAACCGGCCTTTCTTGCTTTTGTCCAGGATTCACCGCCCTTACGTACACCAACCGTGACAGTAACGCCGGAGTCTTTCAAGTTTAGCGCGTGGGCGTGACCTTGTGACCCATATCCTAGAATCGTCACTTTTTTGCCTTTGATGAGTCTTATTTTTGCATCTTTATCGTAAAAAATTTTCATGATTACCTCACATCAAATATGTTTCATTACGTATAAGCGGTACGTGTTTAAACTTTTAAAATTCGGTCTCCGCGCCCAATACCTGACGCACCTGTCCTAACCGTCTCAAGGATCGCTTCCCGATCTAATGCATCAAAAAAAGCATCCAATTTCGCCCCAGTTCCGGTTAGCTCAATCGTATAAGTTTTATCCGTAACGTCTAAAATACGTCCCCTAAATATATCGGAAATACGCTTCATTTCCTCACGATCTTTCGCAACAGCGCGCACTTTCACGAGCATCAACTCCCGCTCAATATGACTGCCTTCTGTAAGGTCAATGACCTTGACCACGTCAACAAGTTTGTTTAACTGTTTAGTGATCTGCTCTAACACTTCGTCCGACCCAATGGTAACGATCGTCATCCGCGACAACGATGGATCTTCTGTGGGAGCCACCGTCAAAGATTCAATATTATATCCCCGTGCTGAAAAAAGCCCTGCGACTCGAGATAGAGCTCCTGACTCATTCTCCAACAACAATGAAAGAATATGCCTCATGATAAGTACCTTATTTGACCAACAGTTTAATCTGAAGAGTCATCTAAAATCATTTCCGACAGACCTTTTCCGCCAGGAATCATCGGATAAACATTTTCAGTTTGATCAGTAATAAAATCCATAAAGACCAACCGGTCTTTGAGGGCAATCGCTTCTTTAAGCGCGCCCTCAACGTCCGATGGGTTTTCAATGCGCATGCCCACATGACCATAGGACTCCGCTAACTTTACAAAATCGGGCAAAGCATCCATGTAAGATTCTGAATGTCGGTTTCCGTGGAAAAATTCTTGCCACTGACGAACCATACCCAAGTAACGATTATTCAGGGTGATGACCTTAATCGGTAGGTTATATTGCTGAGCTGTTGACAGTTCCTGTATGCACATCTGGATACTAGCCTCACCCGTAATACAAGCGACTAGGGCATCAGGATAAGCGAATTGACATCCCATAGCGTAAGGCAATCCAACCCCCATCGTTCCTAGGCCCCCAGAATTAATCCAACGTCTTGGTCGATCAAATTTATAATATTGCGCAGCCCACATTTGATGTTGACCAACATCTGAAGTAACGAACACGTCATCATTCTTTGTTAATTCATAAAATGTTTGTACTACTGACTGCGGCTTAATTACCGTGTCTGACATGTCAAATTTGGAGCAGTCTTTTTCGCGCCATAATGAAATTTGCTTCCACCACGCATCAACCTCTGGCTTAACTGAGGCCGTTGAAAGCTCAGCAACATGCCGGAGCATCGACTTTAAAACCTCGCTCACATCGCCCACAATTGGTATGTCTACTTTCACGCGCTTAGAAATTGAGGAAGGATCCACGTCAACGTGAATAATCTTACGTTTAACGCTCATAAAATGGTCTGGATTTCCTATGACTCGGTCATCAAACCGTGCGCCTATAGCCAATAACACGTCGCAATCTTGCATTGCCATGTTAGCCTCATAAGTGCCATGCATCCCTAACATTCCGAGGAATAAAGGATCCGTAGCTGGAAATGCCCCAAGTCCCATCAACGTGTTGGTACATGGATAACCAAGAGCATGAACGAGTTGCGCCAATAACTCGGACGCATTGCCCATTATGACACCGCCACCCGAATAGATCATCGGTCGTTTTGCAGACAAGAGCAGTTCAACGGCTTTTCTTATCTGGCCTGAATGACCACGAGTCACCAAATTATATGATCTCAATGAGACGGACTGAGGATAAAAATAATTAGTCGTTTCTAACGTTATATCCTTAGGAATATCCACTACTACGGGACCGGGCCGACCGGTAGCCGCTATGTGAAAGGCCCTCTTAATCGCGGGAGCAATATCCTGCGCGCGTTTAACAAGAATGTTGTGCTTGACACAAGGTCGGGTAATGCCAACCGTATCCACCTCTTGAAATGCATCCTCTCCAATAACCTTGGTAGGAACTTGGCCGGTTAGAACCACCATGGGCACAGAGTCCATATGCGCTGTGGCAATCCCGCTGATGGCATTAGTAACGCCAGGACCAGAAGTAACCAGTGCAACGCCAACCTTGCCTGTTGCCCGTGCATATGCATCAGCCGCATGTACACCAGCCTGCTCATGACGCACTAAAATATGCTTGACTTTATCTTGCTTGAATAATTCGTCGTAAATTGGGAGCACGGCCCCACCAGGGTAACCAAAAAGGAATTCAACCTGCTCCTCCGCCAAACAGCGCGATACAATCTCAGCCCCCGAAAGTTCAGCAACTTGCCCACCCGTCATTTCCATGCGATCACCTAGCGCCTCTTAAAATAAAGCGCCTCTTAAAATAAA
>CENZ01042328.1_pt1 | contig 97939 bp, 88 predicted proteins | sample 361341 | NCBI WGS metagenome assembly CENZ01 (sample SAMEA2619782, study PRJEB7988) | marine metagenome | biome: marine biome (ENVO:00000447); feature: deep chlorophyll maximum layer (ENVO:xxxxxxxx); material: "saline water (ENVO:00002010), including plankton (ENVO:xxxxxxxx)" | depth 50 m
CCAACATTCACGTGCGGTTTTGTCCGCTCAAACTTTCCCTTTGCCATAACTTACCCCTAAATAAACTTATAACACTTAAATTTAACTAAAAATTGCGCCTAAAACTGCATGGTGCCCATGGCGCGGATTGAACGCGCGACCTCTCCCTTACCAAGGGAGTGCTCTACCACTGAGCTACATGGGCACGCGGTTAAAGCTATTTTGGAGCGGGTGAAGGGAATCGAACCCTCGTCATAAGCTTGGAAGGCTTCAGCTCTACCATTGAGCTACACCCGCAGGCGCAACAGCTACTCGCCGACCAAAATACCGCTTCAATCGCCCAGCAACCTGAAATTCAAAGTACTAATCTAAACGCCCCAAAAAAATTCACTACATAAACAACAGCATAACATTTGTTGGTGGAGGGAGAAGGATTCGAACCTTCGAAGGCTGAGCCAACAGATTTACAGTCTGCCCCCTTTGACCGCTCGGGAACCCCTCCGCACGAAGCCGAGCATTATCAGGTTTTCAGATTTTGTTGTCAATCATTGGCTTAGCACCCCTGGGACTAAATTTAGGCCAGACCTAAAATGAAAACGTAACGAACATAATCTTAAGCTCACATCAATTAAGCTGGTCCCCACCCCAAATATCTGAATCCTTTGTTACACTGCCTATCAATCCATAGGGTAATTCGCTTATAACCAAAGGACTTCCAACTTATTCTTCCATTTAGGAGCAACCACCTTGGAGCAACAAACTGAAGAACCAGACACTAGAACTGCCTGGACTACGCAACACCCCAATTTATCGAGTGTCTTTCTCATTATTTTAGGAATAATTGGACTCTGGATTATCTCCAATCTTCGGTCGCCAACATCATTTGACGACATCTTCACGTTTCTCGTCGTAATTCCAATACTCATTCTGCTACCCGGAGTATCGCTAGCAGCCTCTTTCTTATGCGTAAATTTATTAAAATTAAGTCTTATCAACCCTGGTAATTTACCAGTCACAATTATAAGCACTCTGGCACTTTTATTGCACGCGCTTGCCATCATTTTTTTCATAAAAACAGTACCTATATTTTTTTAGTTTGAAACAACCGATATACTAAAGTAGATATATATTCAGTCAGAATTACTTGAACGTGCTTATTTTTAGGGATACGAATGCAAATTAAATTGAACTACGGTCGCGGCAGTATTCCATTAAACGTTGACGACGGCTGGAATCCTGAAATCATTCGAAAACCACTAATGCCGTATGCAAAAAAACCGAGATCAGCTATTAGTAAAGCACTGAGTAGTCCGGTTAACGCACTACCGCTAGCAGAAATAGTCAGACATAAGAAGAATGCATGCATTCTAATCTGTGATATCACTCGACCAGTTCCAAACCATTTACTACTGCCAGAGATTGTGGCTGTACTCATAAAAAATGGAATCTCAATAAAAGATATTGAAATACTTATAGCCACTGGCCTGCATCGGCCAAATGAAGGAAAGGAACTCAAACAACTTATCGGTGATGAATGGATTTTGAACAACATAAAAATATCCAATCACTTTGCGAAAAATGATGCAGATCATGTTTTCGTAGGCACTACGAGCAAGGGAACAACGGTAAAACTCGATAAACGATTTGTTAATGCTGACCTAAAAATTGTGACTGGACTGGTAGAACCGCATTTCATGGCTGGATATTCGGGAGGAAGAAAGGTCATCTCGCCCGGGGTTGCTCATCAAGACACCATTATGACCTTCCACAATCACAAGTTCATGTCTGATCCAAAAGCAGATAGCTGCATCTTAGACGGAAATCCCTTACATGAGGAACAAATTGAAATTGTCTCCATGCTTGGAGAAGTACTCAGCGTCAATACAGTTTTAGACGAACATAGAAACTTGTCCTTGGTTAACTATGGAGAAATTATTGCCAGCCATTTACAGGCAGTAGATTTTGCAAAAAATTACCTCTCGGTACCCATCCACCGTAAATTTAACACCATCGTTACGAGCGCTGCGGGTTATCCATTGGACGCTACCTATTATCAGACTATTAAAGGAATGGTCGTGCCTTATCAAATTCTTGAGCCTGGAGGAGATTTAATAATCGCATCAGAATGCTCAGAGGGCCTTGGGTCGTATGAATTTAAAAAGGCGCAACAAACGCTTGTCGAGAAGGGAGTAGAGTATTTTTGTTCAAAGATTTCTAAAAAGTCTTTCGCGGCAGTAGACGAATGGCAGACACAAATGCAGACTAAAATAATGGAGGTTGGGAATGTATATTTATATGCGCCTAGTCTGCGGCCCTCAGATCAGCAATTCACCGGAGTAAATATCATCAGAGACCTCAACGAATTCGTGAGATCACGAATTATCAAAAATTTAGACGTGTACGGGGAATCAAGCTTGGCGATTATCCCGGAGGGGCCTTACGTAGTGCCAACACCTAATTAATTATAAGTAATCAAGTCGATCCAGCCTTAAACATAGAGGTAATCAAATGATTCACGAAAAAATAGATGTTCAGATTGCGGGAGGCCTAGATTTTCCATTGAGCAGTATGGTTCGGGTCCAACAAAATTTCAGCGCACCTACGATCGAAGACATCGCGGCGACGATCAAAAAAGAATTTGCCAAAGAGGCCATTAAAAATAAAATTGTTCCCGGTCAAAAAATTGCTGTTGGTTGCGGCAGCCGCGGCATCGCTAACATAGCAACCATAACTAAGTCGGTTATTCATGAACTAATTCATCTTGGAGCCAAACCATTCATTTTCCCATGCATGGGAAGTCACGGTGCAGCGTCAGCTGAAGGGCAAAAAGAGGTACTGGCTGGCTATGGCATTTCCGAGGAAACGATGTCTGTGCCAGTTCACGCGACAATGGAAACTGAAATCGTTGGTCATTTAGAAGACGGGACTCCAGTACATGTAGATATGAACGCTGCGCGTGCTGACGGCATAATCGTCATCAATAGAATAAAACCCCATACGGCATTTCGTGGTGCGACGGAAAGTGGACTAACAAAAATGCTCGCAATCGGTATTGGGAAAATCAATGGGGCGGCGACGTACCACAGACATGGCATGGACATGTTTCCGTCATTACTCCCTAAGGTTCGAGACGTGAACATTAAGCAACGAAATGTATTATTTGGTGTGGGTATCGTTGAAAACGCATTTGATCAAACAGCCGTCATTGAGATTATTCCTGCAGAGCAGATTGGCGACAAAGAGCCGGAACTTCAAAAACTGGCAAAGGAAAATATGCCCAGACTCAACTTCTCAAGCATAGACGTTCTTATCATTGACGAAATGGGTAAAAACATTAGTGGCGCAGGCTTCGATCCAAATATAACCGGCCGCAATAGACGCGGAGTTGAATGGAGTAACGGATTGAATGTTAAAAAAATAGTGGTCTTAGGACTCACCTCAGAAAGTCATGGAAATGCGACCGGCATTGGCGGAGCTGACGTAATTACTATGCAGCTTTACCGCGACATGGATGTGAGTGCGACATACGCTAATGTCGTCACTTCAATGAATCTTGATGGCGCAGCGATTCCGATCATTATGAATTCAGACCGAGAGGCAATCGCGCTAGCAATTAAAACGGTTGTTCGAACTACGCCTGAAAACTGCCGCATCGTACGAATAAAAAACACGCTATCGCTTGGTGATATTTATGTTTCGGAAAATATGCTGGACGAATTAAAAGAGCAGCCCGATGAATTTACCATCATTTCAGATGCAAAAGATTGGCAGTTTGATTCTTACGATTCGATTCAGCCTTTCGACTAATTAGTGCGTCGCCATAATGTATGACAACAATAAATCTGAAGACGATATAAGATTTTTAATTTATATTTCTGACCATATTTTTTTATTCTTAGGTCATCAATTAGAAAACATAAAATGCGCATTTTTGGTGCGGTTTATTAATTTCATGTCAACTCGGTGCATGGTCTATCCACAGAAACTGTGGATAACATTGTTCAGTCACTGAACTCAATAATTAAAACTTGTTTACGCTTAATAGTTTTGTTTGTTCTGCTTAAAAATTAATCAGGACGAAATAATTGCTTATAACCAATTTGATTGATTATTAACTATATATATTACCTATGAGAATAATAGACATACGAACGATAACCTTAGAAGTAGTGCTAAATGAAACCGTTTACGATGCGAACTACACTATGAAAAACAAACCCGCTCTTTTGGTTGAAGTAGTCACCGATGAGGGATTAGTGGGCGTAGGCGAAGCGGCACATTTTGGCGGACCAATGAGTTCGACCGCGCATGTCATTGAACAAGAACTCAAACCTTATTTGGTTGGCAAAGATCCGATCAACACAGAGCTTAATTGGGATCTAATGCACAGACGTGCTTACAAACATGGGCGCGGCGGAATCGTAGTCGCCGCGATCAGTGGAATTGATATTGCGCTTTGGGACCTCAAAGGAAAAGTTTCCGGGTTACCATGCTGGCGCTTAATGGGCGGATATCGTAAGCGAGTACCTGCTTACGCCACAGGAGGCTTTTACTCATGCAGCAAAGACAATGACGCCTTAATCGATGAGATGCAAACATACATTAAGGCGGGATTTCGAGCAGTCAAAATGAAAGTTGGTCGCAATAGCAGTATGGAACTATCTCCTTTGCGAGCTTCGGAGGAATGTGGCATTGCAGAAGTTTCTCTTGAGGAGGATATCAAACGCGTCGAACTGGTAAGACAAACCATTGGGCCTGATATCAAACTTTGCGTAGATGCAAATGGCGCGTGGGATGTTGCAACGGCTGTCAAAATGGGACGAAAATTAGAACCCTACGATATTTACTGGCTTGAAGAGCCAGTTTGGCCTGACGATATCCTTGGTAGCAAAGAAGTAGCTCAAAAATTATCCATTCCAGTTGCCGGATATGAAACGTGCAGTTATGGCATGGTGGACTTTCAAAAATACATTAGTCACCGAGCGGTTCACTTTGTACAACCTGACGTTGCGTGGTCAGGCGGGCTGACCGAGTGTTTAAAAATCGCCCACCTTGCTCAGGCAGCCAACTTACCTTTGGCCCCACATATTCATGGCTCAGCGGTAGCGGTTGCCGCAGGGCTTCATTTACTTGGCGCAATAAAAAACGGGAGTATGGCGGAGACTGTTTTCCCAGCGCATCCATTAATGACGCAGTTAGTAAAAGCACCACTCGCCATTGATGAAGATACAGGCGACATCACACTATCCGAAGCCCCTGGATTAGGTATCGAACTTAATTTAGATGTTGTTGACCGTTACAGGACAAATGCAAACTAATATCGATCAATTAGCCCGCCAAGCTCGAGTTTTTTGTTGCGCACGTTTTAACTCATCAGGGGAAAGCTGAGAACCAATATAGCTTCTCAACTCCTCCAATTCTTTTCTTTCTGAACCTGTTGAGGCAGTAGCCGACAAATTACTCCAGAAATAGGCTTCGATTAAATCTTTATCGGCGCCAAGACCTTCAAAATACATCCAAGCTAGCCGGCCTTGCGCCTTGAGCTCACCCTGATTCGCGGCAAGTTTGAACCATTTCATCGCCTCCCCAAGGTTCTTCATACTCGCTGAGTCCTCTGAATATAAATGTCCCATTAGATATTGAGCGTAGGCGTTACCCGATTGTGCTGGCTCTTCGTACCACTTCGCAGCGCGAGCGTAATCAACTGGAATCCCGTCCTCGCCAAAAAGATACAATTCCCCAAGGATTTCATGAGCAGCTGTATGTCCTGAATCGGCTGCAGATTCTAACCAACGCGCAGCCTCTCCGGCGTTCTTTGACGTACCAAGTCCATTAAGCAGGAAATACCCAACTAAAAACTTCGATTCCGTGTCATCATTTTCAGCAGCCTTAGAAAACCACTTAAAGGCCTCTTTGACATTCTTAGCAACCCCTTTACCCTCGTAATATGCCCAAGCTAAGGCCTTATAGGCTGAACTTTCACCAGCTACTGCAGCTTTTTGAAAATACTCGGCAGCAAGTACTGCATCTTTTTCACGACCGTTCCCATTCGCATAAATAAATCCTATTGCGGCGCTCGCTCCCGCGTGTCCTTGTTTTGCTGCAGCTTCATAAAAATCAGCTGATCTACTCAAATCCTTTGCAGCCCCTTTACCATTTTGATACATCCAACCCAAAGCATATTGGGGATATATGCGGTTACTAAGAGCAACCCTCTCGTACCAAACCAATGCTTGCGTAAAGTCTGGCTCGCCGAGAAGACCAGAAAAATATATGTATCCCATAATTTCTTGCGCATCTACGTTACCGGTCTCAGCAGCGTAACGATAGGCATCCAATGCTTTGGGTATATTTTTCTTAACTTCCTTTCCCTCAAAATAGAGACCGCCAGCGATTAAGGCTGCCTCTACATTTCCTTGCTTTGCTGCTCGGCTGAACCAAATAGCTCCTAATTCAGCATCACGCGGAATAAATTTACCGAACAAATAAAGATTACCCAGACGCTCTTGCGCCTGCACGAATTCTTGATCGGCACTCGCGGTGTACCATTTGACAGCTAACGAGAAATCTTGGGGCACACCTCGCCCGTTAAAATAACATTCGCCAAGAAGAAATTGGCCTTTCGAATCACCATTTTCTGCAGCCTGTGTAAATAAATTAAAAGCGGACAGATAGTCCCCCGCCTCATAAGCACTCTGGCCTTCGTCAACGTTAGCTTGAGCCGAAACAGAAACGATAAAAATACAAACTGCTAGAACACGCAAAAAAATCATTACGACTCCAGAAACTTATTTGGGTTGCCTAAATTAAACAGGACCACGACCATCGGTATAATCAAGCTTAAAAGTCGAGATAACATATCGTTATCGGCCCTGAAAGGCAAGCGCTCGGCCTAACTTGATAATCGTTTCCAAGCAAACGAAGAGCGTCGAACAAAAATATCCAGCAAGTACGCGATGAGAGCCAAAGTCATCAAGACAGGCCATAAAGCAAACCGTTTTTGAGCTGTATCTTCACCGGCAGTAAAGACCTCTTCAGCACGAGCACCGAGCTTACCACCGGTGGATGATGCCACGACCGTTAACAGTTCCAGATTTGGCCCAGAAAAACGATACTCCGCAGGAAAACCAGGAAATATAGATCGAGACCCTGCCATATCCACCACCTCGCTTGAAATGCCTCCCTCTGCCTCTAGTGTTGCTGAAACTGCCTCTCTGCCAACAAATGGCACAATAAGCCGATACTGACCTGGTGCAATTTGCGACATACTAACTGATCGAGTCTCTTGCCCAACGCTCACACGCAACTTTGGTAATAGGCTATTTCTATAGCTTCCGCTCTCAGTGAGCAAAGTGAGATTGAACACTGCGGTTTTATTTTCTCTGTCACCCGAGAAAAATACCGTAGTCGAGCCCAATTGTTTAACGACACTACGCGTTAATTGTGACCAAAATTTGCCATATCCCTCCCACTGAACCCAATCAGAAGACCATCGGTTTTTAACATCAGAGGTAAAAAAAACAGTCTTACCTAAGCCATACTGCCAACGCGTCAAAAGGGGGGCACCTTGTTGTGTAACTAATATCGTTTCCGCTGTGTCTTTAGCCTTTACAGCAATATGGCCTCTAAGAGGAGGAGCAGCTTGGAGATCAATACCGGACAAAGATCCAGTCGGTTGTTTCATGACAGTAAGAATTGGCTCCTCTACAAGACTGGTTCCAACAACCTTCTTAGTTTCCTCTGTAAAAATTTGCGGAATTGAATCTGCCGACAACGCCAAATAATTCCGACCATCCCCCCAGTCTGATAGTTGTCGCATCAAGCCGGGATTCCCGCCTTCCCCAATTGTGACGGTAGAAACCACGATATTGCTGTCTCTCATTCGCTTCAGTAAACGTTCATACTCAGCAGGGGCCGTATCGCCATCCGAAAGAAGAATGACATGCTTTGTCGGAACCTCTAAATCCCTTAGGAGTCGATAAACAATCCCGAGCGCCGGATAGATATTAGTTTGACCGCTAGCCTGAATTCGACTAATCAAGGCCTCAGCCTTCCGCTTAGATTTAACCGGCTCAACGGGCACTGGTACGTAAGGCTGGGAATCAAAGGCCACCACACCGAAGTAGTGCTGCTCTTCAAGCAAATCGAGAGAAGCTCTCGCAGCCTCTTTAGCGTACTCAATCTTTCGTCCTTTCATGCTATAGGAGCGATCAATTGCGATAACGAGAGCAATATCTTTACGTTTTTCTTGAGCCTCGAACTCAGCTGGCAATAAGTCTTCAAGAATCGAGTTGGAGTAACCATCATCCCCAAAAGTATTTTCTCCACCAGCAAAAATGAGTCCTCCTCCATAGTCTTGAACATATCGTTTAATGTCCTTCATTGAATTATCAGAAATGGTCGCAGCTAAAACATCGGACAGAATTAAAGCATCGTAAGCCTTCAAATCGTCATACTTTGGAATGCGATCTTTCACTATGACTTCAAAGCCGGCTTCAGATAACGCTTCATTCAAGTACGAAGAGGCACTCGAAATTCCTTCTAGATAGAGAATCCTCGCTTTATCTTCGACCCACGCACTTATTTGAGCACGATTATTTTCCAAATATGGATCGCCCTCAACGGTCATTACGACATCTAAAGGGACAGATCCCCCCTCAGGCAGCCTCATCTTGATTTGAAGATCATTAAAACCCGGTTCCACAACATGTTCTTGCTTTGCAATTAAGTCGCCATCGGTTGAGATAATAATCTCTGCTGACGCTTTCGAAGGACTAAACACGCGAATAAGGGAAGTGACCGGCTCTAGAGCTCTCAACCTATTGGGAAGCTTAACACTACTGATCCAAGCATCTTCAACTTGAGCAGAGTCAGCTACCATCGGGTATATGCGCGTCCCTGAACGATCGGCAGACTGTAGCAAATCTAATAATGAACCATCAGTTTGATTACCGTCAGAGAACAATACAATCCTCTTTACGTGGTCTGCTCCCAGAAACGCGAGCGATTCATCGATCGCGGCTTCTAGATTAGTACCCGACTGCTCGACATGTACTGAATCACGAGATAACGCGCTCTGCCCAAGATCAGCAATCGTTACCGCTCTCGCTTCCTCGGTAGAGGGTACCACCTTACGATTATGTCCAAAGATCACAATTCTTGATTCCGTTGGCCTATACCTTTCCTCAACCTCATCTATCCACTGAAGTGACTTATCAATAAAATCCGCTGCTACACTCCTAGACACGTCGACCGCGTAAATAACTGAAATATCTTGACTTGTATATCGGATGATAGGCTGCGCCAAGCCCAAGATGACAGCCATTAATGACACGCCACGAAAAACAGCTAATAACTGGAGATGTCTCAGGGCCAAGGTGGTTCTTGTCTTTAACGAGAGCCACCAGAGTAAAGGGAGCAAAAAAATCAGCCACAGGGCATATGGATTTTCAATACTAAGCATAGGAGTCACATCTTTACTGTGTAATGCGCCGATGGTATAAGCACCAATCAGCCATCAGTAAGATCAGTGTCAAAGCACCAACTAGAAAAGAAAGTGAGTATCCGTTTAACACGGGATCACCAAATTTGTTCGGAGACTCGATAACCGGCAGATTAGATTTATTAATATCACTAAACCGTCTGTTAAGTTGGCTAACCGAAACCCTGAGGGGACCATTTGAAGAAAATCCTGTAAATAAACCTGTCTCATGGGTATGAAAGTAAGCGTTACCATCAGCAAACCATAAAGGAACATCAGTACCGTCAATTCGATACAGCTTTGTTATCTCGCGGGGAAGTTTAATAGTGCCAGGATTTGCGTTGAGAACAGGAGGCTCATCAACTAACCATTTAATTGAGTTCGACAAAAGGATTGGAAAGTCCGCTAAAAAAGCAAGATTCGACTTGTCAAGATCAAATCCAAGCAAGATACTCTTAACAGCACCTGGAATAGCAACGGCTAATACGCCTTCACCCTCAGATGTCAGCAAGGCATCAACACCATCAACCATCTCAAATGTAACGCCCGATTCAATCAAGAGATCCGTCATTGAAATATTCCCAAGAACTGGATGAACACTATTTTTCTCGACTGAAACCTGCGAGCTTCTAATTGGTGCATATGAAATGTCCGACCATTTAGCCGAATTAAGTCCAAACATCATAGATGGAATAACCGGCTTTCGGTCTACGGCGACTTCATCAAAAACTAATGCATCGAATTGGAGTTCATCGGCTTCGAGGCCTTGATATTCGGCATAAGTCAATGAAGTAACAGCAATACGTGGCATCAAACCCAAAAGGGTGAACATTTTTGAATCTAGATTATTAGAGATGAAACCCACTCGAACCTGCCTCTTGGCAGTAATATAGCCAAAAGCCACATCATCCGCATTAAAACGATCTGTATTCGACAGGAGAGAGGCTTTTACAGGCCCACTCTCAAAATCGGTCACATCAAAGATCTGCGTTACCTTTTCATAGGGCACAAGTTCAACTTGCCTGGTGACCGATCGAGACTGAGTTTGAGTCAGTGCGACATCGACAACTTGAGATTCGCCTCCACCATTAACGATTTCAATAAAAGCCTGTCGTTTTTGTGTATTGCCCGGCACAGCAGCAAAAGATAAGCGAGTGATCCCCACATTTGGAACAGGTTCAAATACAGAGATGGCGGTAAAGTCTTCGGGCACCCCGCCAATCATGACACCGTCCGTGTAGATAAACTTTCTTGATACATCGACGGTTGCTACTTGAGCAGGCACTAGGGGATCCAGACTGCTTCCCACACTTAAACTTTCGAGAATTTCTAAAGCTTGCGAAATTGAACCGAAAGAGGGCGTTGTGACTTGCCTTTGCGTATCGACCAACATGACTTGCATATCTTTTGATAAAGAATCCAAATGACGTGCCACAAAATCTTTCGCGACATTAAACCTACTCATTCCATCTTGAGTTAACGCGCCCATTGATGGAGCGTTATCAAAAATGATAAGGGATCGGTCGTCTACCTGACCGCCAGTTGAGGGACGAAAAGCAGCCAACAAAAGACAAATCGCAATTAGCATAGACAATAATAGGGATAACCACCATCGCCAACGCTCATTAATCACTCTTGACGACCTAAGAACCCGCCTCCATATCAAATTCGATGGCATTAAGCGATTCAGCACCGGAGGACGCAACAAGTACAGGAGAATCACACCCACAATCAGGCCAGCTATTAAAAAGAAAAATAGAGGACTTGAAACAGCGACTGAGGTCATCGAAACATACCCTCTTTCTTTAGTGAGGTCAGCGCTGAGGTCTCAAAATCTTCATCCGTTCGTAATGAAATATATCCCCAACCTGAACGCTTAAAAAAGGCTTCTGTCTTCCCTCGGTGTTTATCAAATTCCAAGCGATAAGCCGCTAAGGTACCTTCAGTTACATGAGCACTAAGCGCCTCGCGCGTCTCCGAATCAACTAAAACTACCTGCCCGTCAATATGCGGGCTCTCTTCCTCCGGATCAATAACATGCGTTGCAAAAACCTGGTGACCGTACTGTAAAATCGGTTGGAAACTATCCTCAAGCGGTTGCTCAAGCAGAAAATCAGATATTACAAATACCAAACCACGGGTACGTCCGGCACCAAAATACTTTCGGAACGTGTTTCCCAAGTGAGTTTCACCTTCATTTTTCAACGACTCCAGAAAGTGCATGGCACGCCACATTTGATTTTTACCCCTACGACCAGGCATCTCTTTGACTACACCGTCCGAAAAGGATATTAAACTTACGCGATCATGATTCAAAAGACCCACATAAGCTAAGACAGCCGCAAATTTTTTAGCCATTTCAAATTTGCCAGAATCACTTCTTCCCATTGATGCGCTATTGTCGACAAGAATATAGATCGGCGTATCCGCCTCTTCTTCAAACATTCGCAAAACAAGACGGTCCAAACGCATATAAGTGGCCCAATCCAAGTTACGAATATCGTCGCCCGAGGAGTAAGGCCTGTAATCTGCAAAGATCATGCCGACCCCAGTTCTTCTTGACCTATGCTGACCGCGTAAGTGTCCCGCTACTGGTCTGCGCAGCAGCAACGATATGCCGTCTAAGCGACGCATAAATTCTTTACTTAAAAGAGTCGGCATACGGTTTAAAAATATTATTCACTCGAATTATCGTTTACGCATTTTTTAAACTTTCGCTTAACTTTTTGGTAGCTCAGCGCATCGTACTATTTCCTCGAGGATATGATCAGGGTCTACTCTTTCAGCCTCAGCCTCAAAGTTAATCAAAACTCGATGTCTCAAGGCTGGCAACGCAACTGCCTTAATATCATCAGCACTCACATAAAAACGATCATTAAGTAGCGCATTAACTTTCGCACCGAGAATTAATGACTGCACACCTCGAGGACTCGCGCCAAATCGAACATATTTTTTCGCCAAGTCGTGGCCCTCAGTGCTCTCGGGATGAGTAGCAAGCGTAATCGCGATTGCATACCGCATAACTGGTTGAGCAACAGGTATGGCACGTGCGATTTCCCTCATTTCCAAAATTTCAGCTCGCCCTAGCACGTGTGATGCGGTTAAATCATCCTGCTGGGTCGTGCGTTCAACGATTGTTAATAGGTCGGTAGCCTCCGGAAAGTCTAGTCGTAATTTATATAAGAAACGATCCATTTGCGCCTCTGGCAGTGGATAAGTTCCCTCCATTTCAATTGGATTCTGAGTGGCCAGAACAAAAAATGGTTGGTCTAGCTTGTGTGTTGATCCGCCCGCAGACACACTGTTCTCTTGCATCGCCTCGAGAAGTGCGGACTGAGTCTTAGGTGTTGCTCGGTTGATTTCATCTGCAAGTAATATGTTCGTAAATATTGGACCCCGTTGAAATTCAAATGACTTTTTACCGTCGTCAGCTTCCCTCACTATGTTAGAGCCGATAATATCCCCGGGCATTAAATCCGGAGTAAATTGAATTCTTGAAAAGCCTAAATCCGTAGCATCCGATAACGTTTGCACCAACTTCGTCTTCCCTACGCCAGGAATCCCTTCGAGCAAAACATGTCCACGAACTAGCAAACACGTTAAAACGTTTGAAATCACTTCTCTATTACCAACAATAACTTTCGAAACCTCATCAATAACCTGAGAGAAACGATCTTGAAAAACTCGTGCCTGTTGTTCTACATTTAACGTCATCTTTCATTTCCCTCATGAATTTCTAAAAAATATTCTTGCACTGACCTCCTCTGTTCCACAGATATAAACTCACCCGTAATCACATCAGAGTCCTTATAAGTAATCGTATCGAGTCCTTGAACTATTTCCGCCCGAGCCTTTCCTTGTTTACTCGCTTGAAATTCCCAAGCAGAATCCTCACTATCAACACTCTCATCACCTTCGACCTCGGTTTTTTCTAAGCGCAGAACAGCATCCAAACGCTTGGTCATACGGCCCTCAAGTGCTAGTGCTGCCGCGTGACCTTCCGGCGCTCCAGTAGAGCTCCCATCATCACCTTGATCTTCCTCATTCGCGGTTACTGAACCACGTCTAAAGAGTGACCCACCAGTCATGTCATTATTGCCAGCATCAGGCGAAGGCGTTCCATTTCCGGCCTCTGCTTGGTCCGAAGTGGCCGATCGACCACCATAATCGGCTGCGCCGGTCTGTGCCATACCAATACGCTCTCCGGCACTTTCCATTCTAGAGGCAGCGGTATTGGCTCGTTCTTGCGATTCCATATCTTGTTGCGCTTGCTCAAGATTTTCAATTAACCGCGTAATATTTCGCGGATCTGGCCGCCCCACTTCATTCAATAGATCTCGAGCAGCATCACCAATTTCGGCGGAGGATATATTTTCACTTCGAGCAGTTGCTCCAGCTTGTTGGTCCTCATCGCCTACATTTTGATCAGTTTCTGTGAGCGATGCCAGTTGCTCCTGCTTCTCTTTCAATAAGACGATAGCTTCTTTTATGTTGCCTTGCTCTAATGCCCTGCCAACCCCCTCAAAATCATCCTGCTCTATGAGAAGCTTCGAGAGTTTAGATAATCCTTCACGAGTCATAACCGCGTCCATATTAATCTGGTCAAGAACCTCACGCGCCCTCTTCAATGCTTCTTGCTTCGCCTCGAAACTAATATCATCTCTGGTCAACACTGCAAGTGCATCATTAATTTCTTCCACATTCGAAGATACTTGTGGTTCAGTTAAAATTTTTGTAACGCCATCAACCCGAGCACCAGAAACATTCTGTAACGCAAAATCATCCTTATTTGCGATAACCACATTGGATACCCCTAGCCATGTCACAACCAATGTGATAACCGCTAAACCTGCAACTTTACCGCTTTGAGGAAAGGAAAAAGGTGCTATGGCCTTCGCGTCAATCGTCCTCACTTTTTCAACTGCTCGCTTCAGATGCTCTGATACAAAGGCTTGGTCACTCTCTCCTAATTCTTTATCTGAGTTCCCGAACCACATTGCGCTGAGCAACTCATCCTTCAAGCCTGCGCGCTCATCTACAAATCGTGCCGCATCATCATCACCGATACTGGACCACGTTCGATACCAGACCGTTACTAACAGGATAATCCCTAATATTCCGACACAGGCAAAGATCCCACCGGACACATTCAAATCGAGGGACATAAGCAGGACCAATAAACCAGAACAAGCGAATAGAAGCGTCGACAAGGCAAAGCCGAGTTCACTCAAGGAAGTGTTTAACTTGAGATTGAGTTCAACTCGACTAACTAGCTGCTTCAGTTCTGATAGGTTCTTCGAGGCCATAATCGATCAATTGTATACCATGTTTTATCTTATAATGAGTAGACATTCACCCAAGAAGATCATGAATTCACCCAGAACCTTAAAAAAAGCTCCATTGAATAAACGTGATTAGAACCACAATATTTTTGGAACAGTATTTACGACGAGTTGTCCTCACTGTGACATGCATCGGATTTATAAGTTGCATCGCCCACACTGGATGGGCAACCGCAAGTGAAAGACCTCATATTATTTATATCTTAGCCAACGATCTGGGATGGAGGGATGTCGGATTCCATGGCGGAAGAGTCCCGACGCCGCACATTGACGCACTTTCAAATTCGGGAGCGCGTTTAGAGAGCTTTTATACGCTACCTTACTCATCATCAGCGCGAGCGGCACTTCTTACGGGCCGTTATCCATATCGCTTTGGGCTTCAAACTAAATCAATTCTAGCTTGGAGCACCTACGGTCTCCCCAAGGATGAACGCCTCCTACCACAGGCGCTGAATATAGCTGGCTATCGAACAGCAATGTTGGGCTCGTGGCTACTCGGACATGCAGAAAGAAACCAACTACCAACTCAGCGCGGCTTTGATTATTTCTATGGCAACCTAAGTCCGGTTGGAGACCAATTGAAAAAAATTAATACCATTGGACTTACTGACTGGTTTGAAGGTGAGAGACAAATGACAGAATTTGGATATACAACTGATTTAATCGGAGATAAGTCCGAAGCACTCATAGATACTCATGATTCATCAACGCCACTATTCATGATGATCAGTTTCCCTTCACCGGGGATGCCACTCCAAGCGCCAGATAGATTCAGCTCAAGACATAGTCATATCACGGATAAAGCGACACAAACTTACTTAGCGATGATCTCCCAGCTTGATGAAGCCATTGGTAAGATTATTAATGCACTAGATAAAAAACAAATGAGAAAAGACACAATTGTTGTTTTTCATAGCGACAATGGTGGTGCAGTAAAACGTAAATACCTGTCTGGTGATGGTGATACAGACCAAACTGTAAGTGACAACGGCCCTTTTCGCTCTGGCAGTGGGTCCCTATACGAAGGAGGCGTGCGAGTACCAGCAATCATATCTTGGCCTGGACGAATTCAACCGAGCATATCTACTGAACGCGCGCACATCACTGACATGTACGCAACATTACTTCACATTGCTGGTGTATCTCTTGGTAAAAATGACCAAGTAAAGCCAATTGACGGCATCAATATATCACCCGCTCTTATGAAAAATCGGTTGCTCCCCAAAAGAGCTTTAGTACTCAATGTAAATGAATTTGGCGGTGCGGTTTTAAAAAATAACTGGAAACTAATTAATGTAAGTACGCTCCCTTCACAAACGGAGCTCTACGATATCGGAAACGACCCTTCCGAGGAGTTGAATGTCGCGCATCAGCATCCAGAAATCGTGAAAGAGCTATCAGCAACACTATTAGAAGCTTCCTGGGAAATGGCGCCTTCACTTTATCTAGACGACTTATCTAATCCTCGTAATTATCGGACACCTATGTTCTGGGGCGATAACCCGCAAAGACCATAAACAACGTAATGAGGGCCACGAACCATGCAGCACCACACCCTGACGGATGAACTCGTTGGAAATCACACTTTATAAAGTTATGACCCTTCACGTTAAAGCGTGTATGTCTAGTTTTCATACCTTTGTAGGCTAGTGACAAATGGTCAGGCTGGTATCGATACACCCACCCAAATTGTAAAATCGGATATTGACCTCAGATTCTACTAATCGGCTTTAATCGACTAAACGATCCCAACCAAGTTCACTGATCACGTATCTCAGATTTCGACTCTTTGGATGGTATTTCATTTATGAACTGATCAGCTAACGCTCGATAAAGTGGCCGACGACAAACCACCTTAGAACAACCTGCTGCCAATAAAGATGCGGCCATCAATGGCACAATCATATCGTGGTTGTCCGTCATCTCCATCACAATCACAAACGCGGTAACGGGGGCTTGGACCACCCCTGCGAAGTAAGCAACCATACCTAATACAACAACAGCGCCCAGAGGAACATAAGGAATAATTTGAGCGATGTTTTGGCCAAGTCCAGCACCAACAGCCAAAGAAGGTGCGAAAACACCACCTGGTATGCCGCTGACATAAGAAACTAGGGTTGCCAATAATTTGAGAATACCAAATGACTCAGGAATCTCTCCTGTGCCTTCGAGGATCATTCGCGCCTCATGGTAGCCGGTACCGTATGTTGAGCTACCTGACAGCGCACCAATCACGGCAAGCAGGAACCCACAAAATGCAGCGAAAATAATAGGATTTGTTTTAGCGAAGGCACCCATCTTGCCGGGGATCCCACGTGATATAAAAATCAACAACTGACTGAATATACCTCCCAATACTCCGCCAACCACACCGCACACGATCACTGGGATCCAAGCGCTCGAGCCATTAAGAATCGCCGAAGTTGTTCCAAAGTAGGTATAGTCGCCCAACCACCAAATCGATACAATTCCTGCGACGATCACGGAAGTAAGCACCGTGCCACTGGTACGACTCTCATAATTCCGGCTCATTTCTTCAATAGCAAACACTATCCCTGCGAGAGGAGTATTAAATGCTGCTGCGACGCCAGCCGCTCCGCCGGCAAGTATCAGTCCACGTTTTGTCTCGACCCTTGAAAAGCGAGTGAGCCGACCAAGAGACTGCATAATCGAAGCACCGATTTGAACCGTAGGCCCCTCACGACCCACCGACGCTCCGGAAAAAAGGCTTAAAACCGTCAACAAGAACTTACCCAACGCTAACCTTATGGATAAGTAATACCCCCTGCGCTCCTCGTTCTCCGTATTGATAGCCGCAATCGTTTGCGGAATCCCGCTTCCCTGCGATCCAGAAAAAAATTTCCGGGTTAACCATACGACAAGCGCTAATCCTGCTGGCCCAACCACAAAAGGTAATAAAGGAGAGAACTCCGTAACGCCTTGGTGCAATGAGTTGGCATACTCAGCGCTCATGGCAAACACAATGGCCACGACACCAACTAGAACAGCACCCATCCAGAGCACGACCCTTCGCAGCCAGAGACGTGGGCTCAACCAGGCATGCCGACCTCGCCTCAGTAGACTTGGTGGTACAACCCTGTTACTCATGTCGAACCCTTAGATAATTTACTCTTACTGGCCCTACTTCTTCGCTGATGCGCAAAAAGTTAAAGATGGTCAAAACGGTTTTTTCATGCGGACTCTGTGTAAATACTAAAACTTATTCGAATAAAAACCCGCACGTTTCGTGCTTGGTATCACTCTACAGCATCCGAGTTTTTTTTTGAACACTCGATCAAGATAAATTTACGGATTAAGCTCACGGTGTGTTGAAAAATAACTAATCTAAACAAATATCTTAAATTCAAACAGAAATATCACATCACTGAATTTCTCTAACAAGACGAAACCCTAGATCATCTGCTCTAGATCCTGAGAATCTGAAACGATCTGATTCAAATAGATAGTAAGGTTCATTGTTTAGCCATGAACCCCCTCTAAAACCTCTTAATGAACAGTCCCCAGAGACCCAGGATCTTCCATCTTGTGGCGCGCCACGCCAATCAGGACTCGCACAGTCGTCAGTCCACTCGGATACATTACCGATCATGTCATAAACACCAAACATGTTGGATTCAAATTGACCCACCGGAGCGAACTCGTGGAAACCATCTGAGCAAGGAATAAAGTCCTCTCCTGAATGATATTCTTGGTCTGCGTCTTGATCGTAAGTATTAGCGACATTACACAGCTCTTTTTCAGGGATACCGAAGAAACGATTCATGCCTAACCCAGCACGAGCCGCATACTCCCACTCCGAATTCGACGGCAATCGATATCTGAAACCAGTTTTCCTCGATAACCATTTCGCAAATTGGTTGGCTTCTGACCAAGTCACATTAAAAATCGGTAATTCGGCCTTGAACGCTTTATCCATTTCCAACTGAGGACAGCCACCATCAATTACACATGCCTGCCATTGTCGAACGGTAATCTCATATTTGCCGATCGCAAAAGCGTATGAAAAAGTAACCGAGTAAAAGTAACCCTCATCATGCGGGTGTCCCGGACCCCAGGGGGCAACCCTCATTTCAAAAACCCCCCTGGGTATTGTCACCATGACTGGGCATGTCTCGCAATCCCCGAACTCTATCTCCTCACCCCAGACCGACGAGCAGAATATCATCGCCGACATGAGGAGGCCACCAACAATTTTTAGGATAAGTGCTACGGAACACATTATTTTCTAGCCGCCTATAGAGGAGTCTCCATGCTGGGACAGGATACGAACAATATGGCCTTCGATAATAGCAGTATTAGCCGAAATTAACGCACATCACCCGGGTGGTGGAAAACGATGGACAATCAAGATGATAATTATAGGCGGGTTCTCAAAGGAGGAGACTAGCGAAATGGGATGACGGTTGCCCTAGAATAAATCCAGGACAACCACTAAACTTAAAAGTTATATTCGACTTGGTATAAATCATACTGAACCATAGGATCATCGCTTTTACCCGGAGGTACTAAAATGTTACCCCGCATCATAAATACAGCCTCATTCACCCAGGCATATTTCTCTGACTTTGTCTTTAAAAGAGGTACGCCGATCCAATAAGCCATGCCTTCGCCTGCTTTTAAGGGATCACCATTACCCCACAGATCTCCGCCAGTTTCATCAAGACGGAGTCGTCCACGATACTCATAAAGAATTATTGATCCATCATCCATTAAAACGCTGCAATGAACATTCATCGCAATCGTTCCACTGTCTCTTTGCTCTCCCCATTCACCGCATGGATTAATAGGTTTACCGCTACCTATTCCAAAAAACTCGAGCTTGGAGTTCCCCACAGCCAAATTCCATACATTTAGACGATCCTCCACAAAAGCATTTTGCCCTAAACCCACCTTCCAGGTGCCAACTAGCTTAAGAGTAGGCGCTTCCTCCGCCGAAATTGCTGAATATGAAAACACCACCAGGACTAACATTAAAATCGTACGAATCATATGTCTGCCTCCCAATCAAAATTTAAAAAAACGCATAATAATGCATATTTGAGCTTAGCAGAAAAATAAAACAAAACGTAGTGTTTTTTATTTAAGCATCATACCTTTGTACAGTCTTGACACAAAGGCTTTGAGCTAGGAGGCTGAGAGTGTGCGGACTCACTAGAAGTTATCAACTGGGACCAAGCAAATTGATAATTTCTGCACTCTCACCGAAAGAGCCGCGAATCCGCACCTAGTAATACTACATGATCCAATTTAAAAAACAATGTGGTATATACATTAACAAATACTCCGATTCTTTTAGCGCAAAACACTGCGAGTCATAAATAGTTTTACAAATAGAAAATGCCTACTTTTAGTAGGCATTTTCTATTTGGATGGTGGGCCTGCTAGGACTTGAACCTAGGACCAAAGGATTATGAGTCCTCTGCTCTAACCAGCTGAGCTACAGGCCCATTTAAGTTTTACAAAAAATTGAACCTTCTATGAGCTACCAGCATCGGTATCAATAAAACTCTTGAGCCGCTCGGAACGAGACGGATGGCGAAGTTTTCTTAACGCCTTCGCTTCAATTTGTCTGATCCGCTCTCGAGTCACATCAAATTGTTTTCCAACGTCTTCAAGCGTATGGTCAGTCGACATTTCGATACCAAATCGCATCCGTAAAACCTTAGCTTCGCGCGAGGTCAAGGTATCAAGGACTTCTGAAGTTGCATCTTGAAGACTTGTGTAGACCGCTGCGTCGACCGGCGCCGTTGTACCCGTATCTTCAATAAAGTCCCCTAAGTGTGAGTCCTCATCGTCCCCGATTGGAGTCTCCATAGAGATTGGCTCCTTAGATATCTTTAGAATTTTTCGAATTTTATCTTCCGGCATTTCCATTTTTTCAGCAAGGGTCGCAGGATCCGGCTCCAAGCCTGTCTCTTGAAGAATTTGCCTTGAAATTCGATTCATTTTATTAATGGTTTCTATCATATGGACAGGAATACGGATGGTACGCGCTTGATCCGCAATAGAGCGCGTAATTGCCTGTCGAATCCACCATGTTGCATACGTAGAAAACTTATAGCCCCGTCGGTACTCGAACTTATCCACAGCCTTCATTAGTCCAATATTCCCTTCTTGGATCAGATCGAGAAACTGAAGTCCGCGGTTAGTATATTTTTTAGCGATTGAAATGACCAACCTTAAATTAGCCTCAGTCATCTCACGTTTAGCTCGCCGCGCCCTAGCCTCTCCCATCGACATCTTCTTATTTATTTCTTTGAGCTCAGCGAGCGAGATCCCAATATAAACTTGAATATTAGCTAGATTTCTTTGGCACTCTAAAATATCAGGAGCAAACCGAAGTAAAGTTTCAACGTAAGGCTTACGCACTTCAACCTCTCGCTCTACCCATTCAGGATCAACCTCATACCCTTTGAACGTTTTGATGAAACGGGTTTTTGGCATTCTCGCTTTTTCTACCGCCAAATCCATGATATTCCGTTCATGTCGGCGCACTTCCCCAACTAAGCCTCGAACGGAATCACACATACTTTCGATATGTTTAGCGGCGAACCTAATATATAGAAGCTCCTCCGATATAGCCGTTTGATGTTTGATGTATGTCGGAGAGGCAGTCCCACCGCGCGCAAGCGCACGCATCATCTTCGTATACAAGCTTTTAATACGGGCTAATCGCTCTAACGAGTCAACACGCAACGTCTCTAAATTTGCCGCCTGCAGAGCAGCTTGCGCCTCTTCATCGTCTTCATCGAGCTCATCAAAATTTGGTGAAGGCGGATTGCTCGCTTCCTGGCCTTCTTCGTCTGCAGCATCAGGATCAATCAACCCATCAATTACATCATCAACCTTAACCTCCTTATTTTCTATTTTTTCTGCAAGCTCTATTAAATCTGCAATCGTCATCGGGCAAACTGAAATCGCCTGGACCATGCGCTTGAGGCCGTCCTCGATCCGCTTCGCAATCTCTATTTCACCTTCTCGCGTCAAAAGCTCAACGGTCCCCATTTCACGCATGTACATACGCACAGGATCCGTCGTTCGTCCGAATTCGGAATCAACGGTAGACAGTGCCTGTTCCGCCTCCTCTACTGCAGCCTCGTCTGCGACTGGTGGCGCATTTTCATTCAATAAAAGAGCTTCGCTGTCAGGTGCCTCATCATAGACTCGAATACCCATATCGTTGATCATGCTCACGATCGTCTCGAGTTGATCCGATTGCAGCATATCGTCAGGGAGATGGTCATTAATTTGGGCGTAAGTCAAAAACCCTCGTTCCTTACCTTGAACGATTAAGCCCTTTAACCGAGTCCGCCGAATTTCAGGATCTATTGGTTGCTGACCTACAGCTTGTTTATCTTTTTTCTTTCTGCCTCTTTTTTTTGACAGCGAACTACTCACCATAAAGTCTAGCCTCTAAATTAACATTCGTGTAAAACTCTAACGAGTGCGTGCCTGAAGAATTTGTTGTAATTAACCGTGGATTATATCGTGTTTTAACATATTCAGTCTGCCTTAGGACCCGTTTTTGGTCGCATGAGGCTTCGATATCGCGCTTTATCTTCCTCAGACAAGCTTGAAAGCGATTTTTTTGATAATAACTCTCTTTGTAAGTTCAATCGGGAAAGATGATGCAATTGCTCCCAAGCTTGTTCATACTCAGATTTCACGCTCTCTATTTCCACCTTATCCTGTTGATATCGTATGTTCGATAATTTCATAGCACGAAGAATCGAGGTCTCGAAGTTACTGCCCCGAACACGATCTATAATCTCGGTCTGATTTAGACCCATTCCAGCAAGTCCGAGTATTTCCGCTAGTACATCGAATTGAGCAGTGGCGAAATGTTCTTGCAAGTTAGGACGCAAATCGTCTAACTGCTTACTATCGTCATCTCGCATCACATCAGGAAAAGAAATAAGCATTTCAATCAAGTGCTGCAACACAGAGGGCGACGAGGACGCTCGCGACGAAGAAGCCGATACTGCTCTACCACTATAGTTCACGCCTAATGGTCTACGCGTTTTTGGCTCCTCTTGATCACCCAAATCATCGCTCGATAATCCTGTCAAACTTGAAACACGTTCCGTCAGCAACTTTCTCATCATGGGAGCTTTAATCTTCACCGCCATTGGCTTGAAAAGCGACGCCAGCTTTGACCTACCCTCCACAGACTCCAGGTTTCCCGCCTGACGAGTTAATTCATTAATCAAAACATCCGACATAGGCGTCGCAGCTTCAATGCTTTCTTCGAAAACTTCACGACCCTGCGTCCTAACAAAACTATCTGGATCCTCACCATCAGGCAAAAATAGAAACGATATTTTGCTCCCATCTTCGATTTGACTTAGACCACTTTCTAAAGCTCTAAATGCAGCCTTGCGTCCGGCCGAATCACCGTCAAAACAAAATATTAAATCAGAGCACTGCTTAAGCAAGCGACTCACCTGGAATTCGGTAACAGCGGTCCCTAAAGTCGCAACAGCATAAGTTATCCCGCTTTGGTGAAGAGCGACCACATCCATATATCCCTCAACAACTAAAATCTGCCGCTTTTGTCGGATCGTATGTCGAGATTCCCAAAAGCCGTAAACTTCTTTACCTTTATGAAATAAAGATGTTTCTGGAGAATTTAGATATTTCGGTTCACCCTGATCGATCACGCGTCCGCCAAAAGCAATGACACGACCTCGAAAGTCTCTAATTGGAAAAATAATTCTGCGTCGGAACCGATCATATCGTCGGCCATCTTTTTCATTAATCAAACCGACATCCAGCAAAAGTTGTGATCCATCATAGTCATTAAACTCCTGGTTCAACCCTTGCCAATCATCCGATGCATAACCAACTAAAAACTTAGCTGCTACACTTCCATCAATGCCTCTACCTTTAAGATAACCAATAGCATCAGCAGCATCTTTAAGTTGACGCTTGTAGTAACTGGCTGCTCGACTGTTCGTTAAAAAGTAATCCTTAGAGTCCCTTTGCTCTTCAACGCTGTCATTACGCTGATCTCGGGGCACCTCAACACCAACCCGTGCGGCCAGATTTTCAATCGCATCAATGAATCCCAAGCCTTGATACTCCATCAAAAAAGATATCGCTGAACCATGCGCGCCACACCCAAAGCAATGATAAAACTGTTTTTGCTGGCTTACTGTAAATGATGGTGTTTTTTCTTCATGAAAAGGACAGCAGGCAGACAAGTTGGCTCCGCTTCGCTTTAGCGGAACGAATTTCTCTATCACGTCAACAATATCGACGCGGTTCAGAAGTTCATCAATAAACGTTTTAGGGATCATTGGCCCCAAGGTATCAAATATTTATCGGTTTCGATTAAGTTACGAAAGTGATTCCTTAACAATTCCCGAAATTGAAGAGAAGTCTGCTTTGCCCGATAACTCACTTTTCAATAGCCCCATGACTTTACCCATGTCCCGGGGCCCTTCTGCGTTCGTTTTAGCAATAGCATCTTGGACGGCCTTTCTGACCTCGGCATCAGTCAGTTGCTCGGGCATATAGGTAACCAAAACATCAAGCTCTGTTTGCTCCTTATCGGCGAGCTCCTTCCTCTCCGCCTCCAGAAATATGCGTATAGACTCTCTGCGCTGTTTAATCATTTTTTCTATTATTGACAGCACATCTGCTTCGGCCAAATCAAGCCGCCTATCGATTTCGTGTTGTTTCATAGCAGCCATAAGCAATCGTAAGGTGGACAGCTGGGTTGCATTTCGAGCTTTCAGCGCACTACGCATATCCTGTTCAATTTGCGATTTTAAACTCATAGGACTCTCTCCATAAATTCGACTATTTGACCTTAAGCTTATTCAAATGGAACCAGATAATCAAACGGTAACTACAAACAAAAAACGGTGTTCGCTTAGCGATACACCGTTTATCCAAAAACCAATGATTAAAAAAAGTTAATACATTTTTTGAGGCAACATTTGACTGCGTATCCGTTTATGATGTCGCTTGACAGCTGCTGCATGCTTGCGCTTTCGCTCGGAAGTTGGTTTCTCGTAAAATTCCCGCGCACGTAGCTCTGTTAATAACCCGGTCTTCTCGATAGTTCTTTTAAACCGTCTCATGGCCACTTCAAATGGCTCGTTCTCTTTCAGTCGTACAATTGGCATAAATATTTTATAAGGCTGTATAGTTTAGCGGAGTTTCTCGCGAAAGGGCGAGATTTTAACAAAGTTTCCACCTAATATGCAAATAACCGAGAGTTAGGACACACCATTGACAGTTAAAGCAAAACTTGTCTTGGGAATTGAAACCTCCTGCGATGAGACCGGTGTCGCGCTCTATGACACGATAGAAGGGTTGAAAGGCCACAAGTTATATTCACAAGTTAAACTACATGCTCGGTATGGGGGTGTTGTCCCAGAACTTGCCTCTAGAGACCACATTAAAAAGCTACTCCCATTAGTTAGGGGTCTACTTAAAGATACTAAAATAGATATAAATTTAATAGATTCAATAGCATACACGAAAGGCCCTGGGCTCTCTGGAGCCTTACTAGTGGGCACTACTGTCGCAAACGCTTTGGGTTATTCACTTAAAAAACCAGTTATCGGCGTTCACCATCTTGAGGCTCACTTACTGTCTCCACTACTCAGCAATCCAAATCTCAAATTTCCATTTGTAGCGCTACTGGTTTCCGGAGGACATACCCAACTCATCCAGGTCGGAGGTATAGGACAATATAAACTTATGGGAGAGACCCGCGACGATGCGGCCGGCGAAGCATTTGACAAAACTGCTAAGCTTTTGGGCTTACCCTATCCAGGTGGAGCCCTTCTATCAGAACTTGCTCGGGATGGTGACGCCTCAAAATATCCCTTACCAAAACCCATGATAAACAGCGACGACTTAGACTTCAGTTTCAGCGGCCTGAAAACCGCAGTAGCACATTTAGTGCAAAAGTTAAATGGTCCAAAAGTTAGAGATCCAAAAACGCTGAAGGCTGACATCGCGGCGAGCTTTCAGGATTCGGTTACTGAGGTACTTACAGAAAAATGTTATCGCGCTCTTCGTTTAGACGGGGCCAAGTCACTAGTGATCGCGGGGGGCGTAGGGGCCAACACGGAACTACGTCGAAAAATAAACGAAAAAGCAAACACGATCGGTTGCAAGGCTTATTACCCGCCGTTTGAGTTTTGTACCGATAACGGAGCAATGGTTGCGTTGATTGGTGCACTCAAAATAAACGAAGGCATTTACGGCGCAAACCCTTTTGATATCAAGCCCAGGTGGCCACTTGGTGCTTAAGTAAAAATTATCAAAATGTCTTTAGCTATCTTATATGCCTTTCTTTCCAATTTTTGACTCAGTTCCCTTAAGTAAATTAGCAATGTTTCCTTTGTGCCTAAACAACAAAATAGCGCTCACAACCGAAACCGGATAAGTTAACGCCAATTGTTGAGTGAACCAAAAAACAATAAACGGCGAAGCTAGCGCTGCGCAAATCGCAGCCAAAGACGAATACCGGAATACAATCGAGATGGCTAGCCAGATCGAGACAGCGGCACAGCCCACCAGCACATTTAAGGCCAGTAATCCTCCGGCTGCAGTGGCCACACCTTTTCCTCCTTTAAACCTATGAAAAATAGGAAACACGTGCCCCAACAAGACACCCATTAGCGCTAACCCGGTCGCCATCGGCTCATTCGTTGGCAACAACGTACTTGGAAAAATGCATAAGGGTAAAAACTTAACCGCTAAGAAGCCCTTCGCCATATCCCCTAGCAAAGTAAAAAAAGCTGCTAATTTGTTTCCCGTTCTGAGAACATTTGTTGCACCTGGATTCTCTGAGCCATAGCTATATGGACTAGGTAACGACATCACCTTGCTGACTATCACTGCAAAAGACACCGAGCCAGCTATATAACTGCCGACAACCAAACCAAACATATAAATTTCTGATACCACGGCTTTAGCCTCGAGGATGGTGTTGTTGATGTAAATTTTTGAGTCTCTCGCGAGCGACATGAGTATATATTTGTGTCGTAGACACATCCGCATGGCCCAATAATAGTTGGACGGAACGTAGGTCAGCTCCGTGATTTAACAAATGCGTCGCAAAGGCATGCCTCAAGGTATGGGGTGAGACTTTCTTTTTGATACCAGACACAAGAACGTATTTTTGGATTAAATTCCAGAAAGCTTGACGCGACATGAAAGATCCTCGGTTCGTAACAAACACAGCATCGGACAATCGTCCAGATAATAGCGCCGGACGCCCTTCTTCTAGGTAACGAACTATCCAATCAACTGCCTCCTCACCTAACGGCAGGACACGTTCCTTCGCTCCCTTCCCTAGAACTCTTACCACGCCATCCGAAAGGTTAAGTTGATTGAGCTTTAAAGGCACCAATTCAGATACTCGAAGACCGCTACTGTAAAGGGTTTCAAGCATCGATCGATCCCTCAAACCAATAGGAATGCGAATATCTGGCGATTCAATTAAACGAGCAACTTCATCTTCAATCAATACCGAGGGTAAACCTCGTGTTATTTTAGGTGCCTCAGCATTTAAACTGGGGTCAACCCTTAGCTTTCCCTCTCTCACCATAAATTGATAGAAACGCTTCAACACGGACAAACATCGTGCAGCAGTCCTTGGTTTTTTACCACAGTCAAAACAATATGCGAGATAGGCCAATATATGCTCGTTTGAAACCTTTAGTAAACTCGCGACGCCTTGTTTATCTTTCAGCCATACAGAGAATAAATTCAAATCTCTTCGGTAACTATCTAACGTATTTTTCGATAACCCATCCTCCAACCACAAAGAGTCGGAGAAGTAGTCAACCGCTTTAATACTATCGTCAGAATCCATAAAATTAATAGGTTAAGCTGCCTTCATGATTGAGCAACCACCATTTTAACTTTAACGCGAAACCACCGGAAGCATGCATAAATCCTCCGAGGCCTGATTTAGCTACGACACGATGGCACGGAATAAGAAGTGGTAGGCGATTGTCGCCGCAAGCAATGCCCACCGCCCTGGCAGAGGATCCGATCAACGCAGCGATTTCTCCATACGTTCTGGTTTCTTTTGCTGGAATTCTCACTATCTCACCCCAAACCAGCCTACGATAGGCACTACCCTTTACGTCGATGGGCAGATCAAACTTAAAAGTTGGAGTTTTTAAATATTCCTTGATTTGTTTTTGGGCTTCAAAAGCAAATTCATTCAATTTGGGGCTGGAGGATACCGCATGAGCAAGTAACTCTACCTTCGTGACGCAGTCAATCGCAGATAAAACGTTGACATACCCGAAAGGCGCAGAAATACAAACCTGATAGATGGACACAAACTTTACTATCCTCCTAATTAAACCTATTTGGTAGCAATAAAAATGGCGACTGATTAAGTCGCCATTGCATGCTTTAGCCTAATACCTAACGTTAAGCTTCTACAGTAGATTTCCGTTTTTGAGGTAGCTTCTCTTTAATCCTTGCCGACTTACCTGAACGGTCCCTGAGATAATATAACTTCGCTCGCCGCACATCACCTCGCCTTTTAACCTCAATACTTGAAATGAGTGGTGAATGCGACTGAAACGTCCTCTCAACACCTACTCCCGAAGATATCTTTCGTACAGTAAAAGATGAGTTTAAACCGCGATTTTTCTTTGCGATAACGACGCCTTCGTATGCTTGAACGCGCTTTCGCTCTCCCTCGACTACATTCACGTTAACGACTACGGTATCGCCCGCAGCGAAGTCAGGTATTGACGCGCCTAACCGTTCAATTTCTTCTTTTTCTATTTGAGCTATCAAATTCATGTCTATTACTCCTTAGCCCGCAATTATATCTTCTTATTAGTGGAGAAGGCAATTATCGTCCGCGTTTTGTTAATTCATCCCAGAATAAACAATCTGTCTGCGTATCAGAGTTTTCATTTTTCAGGAGATCAGGCCTTCTCAAACGTGTCCGTTGTAGAGCTTGCTTATTTTTCCATTCTTGAATTTTTGCATGATGCCCGCTTAATAAAACTTCGGGTACTCGGTGTCCCTCAAAAATTTCCGGCCTTGTGTATTGAGGATATTCGAGTGTACCCGCAGAGTGGCTTTCGTCAACCACCGATTCTTCGCGATTTACCACGTCTGGAAGTAACCGGATGATGGCATCCAAAAGAACCATTGCCGGTAGCTCACCTCCCGACAATACGTAATCCCCTATTGATACTTCATGGTCCACTCTAGTCTCAATAACTCGCTCATCAATTCCCTCATAACGACCCGACATTAAAACTAAGCCATCGAACCTTGATATTTCTTCGACTAATTTTTGTGTTAAAACCTGGCCCTGGGGGGATAAGTAGATAGTTGTACTGGTTCGAACTCCAGCACTCATCTGGCGCTTTTTCGCTGCATCAATTGCTTTAACTAATGGATCAGCCATTAAAATCATGCCTGCCCCTCCACCATAAGGTCGATCATCTACCGTACGCCTTGTATCATCAGCAAACTCTCTCGGGTTCCAACACACAAGATCATAAATACCTCGGTTTTCTGCTCTTGCAGTAATTCCGCTCCCAGTCAATGCGGAAAACATTTCAGGAAATAATGTGACGATATCGAAGCGTTTCATGGCAAGCTGTCATTTGAGAGTTTAATAATCGAGAGCCCAATCAACAGTAAGTATCCGGTTTTCCGAATCAACCCGCGTGATAATGTGATCGACCCAAGGTATCAATCGCTGTTGGTCTTCGTCCCTCGTAACAACCACCGGCTGCGCGCCTGATTCAAACAAGTAATCTATCACCCCAAAAGACTCGCCAGCGGTATTAATTACCGCAAACCCCACGAGCTCATGCCAGTAGTATTCGTCTTGCTCTAAGGATGGAAGCAGATGACGATCAATGCCGAACTCAAATCCCCTGAGTTTAGCAATCTGTTCTCTATCATCAAAACCAGTAAATTTGACGATCAAACCCTCCTGGTGCTCACGGACGCCTTTAAGATCGATAGAAGTCCAGCGGGAGTTTACTTTTACCCACCATACTTTGTGGTCGGCTATAGAGGCAGGAGATGAAGCATAGGACTGAACTCGGATCCAGCCCTTGACGCCATATGGAGACGATAGACGTCCCATTAAAATTATATCTTCAGGCTGACTGTTTTCCGCCAAGCTGCTTTACTAGCCGCGCTGCTGTGTCTGACAACTGAGCACCTTTGCCTTGCCAAAAATTGACTCGATCCACATCAATTCGAAGGCCTTCCACACCCTCTGGAGCTTGTGGGTCATAGAAACCAACTCGCTCAAGGTAGCGCCCATCTCTCGGCTTTCTTGAGTCTGCTACTACCATGTTGTAGAAGGGGCGTCGCTTACTACCGCTTCGTGATAATCTGATTACAACCATTTTATTCGGTACCCGTAAAGTCTGAGTTAAATTAAGGTCGAAATTTATTTAGCCGGCAATTCTACGCTTTTTTTAGTGCAGAGCGCAACCATGCGGCTTGATTTTAAATTTCGATAGCTCTGGATGTCATCGATCGTAAATCGAGTCTAGGAACTGAGCAATCTCTGATACTAGAGTTTCCTCACGACGTTCAAAAAAATGAAGTGCATTCTGAATTACAACCTGTTTGGAACCATCAACCTTCAGAATTTGTTGTTTTCGCTCATACCCGCCAACAACGGTAATTTCCCAATCATCAGAAGCATAAACGTCCATAACGGGAATTTTAATTCTAAACATCTCCTGTAAACCATTAAGGATACTGATAAACACCCAAGAATTTACTAAGGTCTCATCTACCGTTATAAAGTAGTGATTGGCCATCGTCGCACCGAGACTATGCGAAACGATCGATATATTTTTGAAACCCTTTGCGCTCAAAAATTCAGCCGCTAAATCAAAACGATGAAAGGCCTCTGGGTAAGTTGGAATGTAGTCACCCACCTTTGCTCCTCCGCCAAGAATCGGCATTTGTATCGATAACGTGCTGTAGCCTGCATCTGCCAGCAAAATACGCAACATACCGTAAAGCTCAAAGTCAGGATTCCATCCACGGCCATGAGCGACTATCACGGCTCCCTTAGCACTTTGCGCCTCGGTGTATATGCCCAAAAACTTATGTCCGTTTGTCTGTTCTAGCCAAACCGGGTCTCCAACGATAACTGACGGAATTATTTGATCCGCCCAATTTTTCTCTCTTTCATAATCAGAGTAGGCCTTATACTCACTTGCACCAAGAGCGTATATTGGGAAAAAAAATAATACCGCTATTGCTTTAATAATACGAAACATTACGACTTTCCTTTTTGAATCAGATATTTAATTTGCACCACTTATCTCTTACCGCCCACCCATGACACCACCCATTCCGGAGAGCATACGCTTGAGACCTCCTGCCTTACCTGCTAATTTCATCATTTTTTGCATTTGCTCAAACTGTTTCAGCAGTCTATTAACCTCCTGAACGGTAACGCCAGCGCCTTTTGCTATCCGACGCTTTCTAGACGCCTTAATGACCTCTGGACGACGTCGTTCGCCAACAGTCATAGAATCAATAATGCTTATTGTTCGCGATGCTGCTTTATCATCTAGAGACGGACTTTGCGCTGCTTGAGATAAATTGGCAGGAAGCTTTTCCATAATCGCACCCATACCACCCATGTTTTGCATTTGCTCCATCTGCGACTTAAAATCTTCAAGGTTAAACCGTTTGCCAGATTTTAATTTTTTTGCAAGTTTTGCCGCCTCTTTATCATCTACCGATTTTTTTGCATCATCTACTAGCGAAAGAATATCACCCATCCCCAAAATGCGGGTAGCGAGTCGCTCTGGGAAAAAAGGTTCAAGACCATCCATTTTTTCGCCAACACCAATGAACTTGATGGGCTGTCCCGTAACCTTTCGGACAGATAAGGCCGCCCCCCCGCGAGAATCTCCATCCATTTTGGTAAGAATGACACCTGTAAGCGCAAGAGTTTCCGAAAATGTTCGTGCGACGTTAACTGCGTCCTGGCCCTGCATCGCATCCACTGTAAATAAGGTCTCAACAGGCTTCAAAACCTCACTGAGCGCCTCAATTTCATTCATCATTTCACGATCAATCGACAAACGGCCAGCGGTATCAACAATTAGAACATCATAAAAATTCTTCTTCGCGAACCCAAGCGCTGACTCAGCAATCTGAATAACAGATAGGTCTTCCTCCGTTGCATACGAATCGACACCCACTTGTTTCGCAATGGTGGCCAGTTGGGCTACAGCGGCTGGACGACGAATGTCACAGCTGACTAGGAGCACACGCTTTTTATCATTCAAAAGTTTTAATGCGAGCTTACCGCAAGTCGTTGTTTTACCCGCACCCTGAAGGCCAGCCATTAAAATTATCGCCGGCGGCCGGGCCGCCAATGAAAGCGCAGAATTACGAGTTCCCATCAAAGCAGTTAGCTCATCTTTGACCACACCTATTAGCGCCTGGCCTGGCGTCAAGCTGCCAAGTACCTCTTGGCCATTAGCTTTGACCTTCACCTCTTCAATAAAATCTCGAACAATAGGGAGCGCTACGTCCGCCTCTAATAGAGCGATGCGCACTTCTCTTAACGCATCTTTAATGTTCGATTCAGTAAGTCGTGCTTGGCCTGTCACCGTCTTGATGACAGCGGATAGGCGATCGGATAATGTCTCTAGCATAAAATTTAGCGAATTTAGAAGGAAAGTCCAATTAAGTTCAGACTCATATTCTGGTACGATCTAATTTGAAATTATGAAACTAATTCTACTTCATCTAGCTACAACCCTCTCCTACTCTGTATTGTCGCTGGTCATATGGCGACAATTACAAACCGTAAGCATGGAGAATCAGAATTCAGTTCGGCTCAAGTTCTGGGCGAACCTTTTCACATTGGTGCCTATTGGATTTCATTTCGCTCTTACCTATCAGTACGCCCTTGTACCTGAAGGCCTTCAATTGGGGCTGGGTAATTTTACTTCCCTTATAGTCGCTACAGCCTGCCTCCTATATACTTGCCAGAGTCTGTGGGCTGGGAAATACTCATTACCTGCATTGTCTCTTCCCTTTGGAGCGATAGTCTCATTGCTACCGATTTTAGATGGATCATCGGTCATGATCCCTAACTCAGAATTACCAATGTTTAAACTCCATCTGATTCTATCAACGATCGCCTACGGAGTCCTATCAGTATCAGTGATTCACGCTATCTTCATAAGTTACTTAGAAAAGAATCTGTATCGACATAAGTCCTCGCCAATAACCAGCAATTTACCTCCATTACTCAAACTCGAGGATCTATTGTTCACAATCGTCCTAATTGGCTTCGTAACGCTTACAGCTGCATTAATAAGCGGTGGTCTCATTTCACGCGAACTTCAAAACGCCATACTTCCTATTAACCATAAAATAATTTTTAGTTTCGCTTCTTGGCTACTTTTAGCCTCACTATTAATTGGCCAATATTTATTTGGATGGCGAGGCAAAGCGGCACGTAAGATACTAATTATGGGGTTCTTATTATTGATTCTCGCTTACCTTGGATCGCGCTTCGTATCTGAAATCATATTGCGCAATCCATCGTACTAATCCTTCGGATACGCGTTGGTTACCCATCACAATTCATATTCAATGAAATTATCAACATAGGTACAGATTATGGATGACATTTCCATTCAAACACTGGTTATTCTGTTCTTGGTTCTCATCGTTGTATCCGGCTTCTTCTCCATATCTGAAACAAGCATGATGGCGTTGAATAAATATCAATTACGACACTTGGCTAAAAAGAAACATCTTGGCGCAAAAAAAACTTTAAATTTACTAACGCAAACTGACCGGCTACTCGGATCCATTCTCTTAGGCAACAATCTATCAAATACTGCAGCTGCCGCATTAGTCACAGCCATCACATTCAAAATGCTCGGAGAGAGCGAGTTATCTCTAACTATTGCGACGCTCATAGTTACTGTGGCTCTTCTCATATTTAGTGAGATCACCCCGAAAATCATAGGAGCGAGTTTCCCCGAGAAAATTGCATTGCCAGCAAGCTATATTCTCGAACCTTTAATGCGATTAATGCATCCTTTTGTGCTGGTCGCCAATAGCATCGTAAAGGTCATATTGTGGGGTTTACGTATTAAACCTATACCAGGCAATCAAGCATCACAATTGAGTCAGGAGGAACTGCGTACACTCGTGCTCGAGGGTGGCAACTATTTACCCCGAAAGCATCAAAGCATGCTCATCAACTTATTTGACCTACAAGCAATAACGGTTGAAGATCTGATGGTTCCAAGAAACAAGATTGAGGCTATTGAATTAAATTCACCGATCGAGAAAATAAGGTCTGAAATAATAACCTCAAACCATACACGCTTACCGGTCTTCAAAGGCAATCCGGACGAAATCGTGGGAGTCATGCATTTACGTAAATTACTAAACGTTTCCGAGGATAATCGGATCACAATCGAATCTATCGAGCAAATACTTCGGGAACCGTACTACATTCCAAAAGATACAAACTTACTGACCCAACTCCAAAATTTTCAAGAGCGTAATGAACGGATAGCTTACATAGTTGATGAATACGGAGACCTAATGGGATTGATCACGATTGAGGATATTATCGAAGAAATCGTTGGCGAATTCACGACTCAATCGCCATTGTTTACCTCATCAGCAAAGCAAATGAAGGACGGCAGCTTAGTGCTTGACGGTGCCTTGACACTCCGGGATTTAAACCGAGATTTTCAACTTGAATTTCCCGTCGACGGGGCTAAAACATTAAATGGCCTCATACTCGACCATCTCCAACAAATTCCTGAAGCAGGAATTTCAATACAAATTTCACATTACTATCTAGAAATTTTGCAAACAAAAGACAAATCGGTGAAATCGGTCAAACTAATATCACGTAAAGCGGATAAATAATGACTGAACAGTTTACGATCGGGCTAACAGGTGGCATCGGATCGGGGAAAAGTGCCGCCTCAAATGCCTTTGAAAACTTGGGCGTTAGAGTCATAGATACCGATAAAATTTCCCATTTCCTTACTAGCGCTAATTCAGATTGTTTGAAAACAATTACAGACGCCTTTGGATCGAATATTCTAGAAAAGGGTCAACTGAACAGAGCAAAACTTCGGAAGATAATATTTGGTGATGACGAAGCTCGCAAAAAATTGGAGAATATTCTTCACCCAAGAATTCGTCAACACGTAGAAGACGCTCGATCGGAAGCAAATGGGCCTTACGTCATTGTAGTTGTGCCACTTCTCATCGAAACAGAAGCATACCAATTTATCAATCGAGTATTGGTCGTAGATTGCGATGAGCAAACACAAATCAATCGAGTAAAAAAACGTAACAATCTCGATGAAAATGAAGTAAGAGATATCATGCGCACGCAGGCCACCCGGCAAAAACGTTTAGCTGCGGCGGATGACATAATTTACAATAATGGCAATCTATGTTTATTACTCGAACAAGTTCAATCTTTTCATGAAAAATATCTAGATATTTCGTCAGAATTGAACGGTATTCAAAAATAGAGATAGCTATATGAACATGAAAAAATCTACTGTCGCTTGCCCCCACTGCGGTAACTCAGTTGTGTGGCAAAAAGAATCAAAATTTCGCCCTTTTTGTTCAGAAAGATGCAAGCTCATTGACACAGGAAACTGGGTTTTAGGTAAGTACAGCGTTATCGCCGAAGATAATTTAAACGATGAAGAGTCAAAGTGAAAGGGCGCTCACCATGCCCCGCGCATCATTGCGGTTCCAACGGCTCCATAAGCCCAAGCATCTCGCAGGTCATTTTCAAATAGCCCTCCCAGGCCGTACACAGGCGTATTAATCCCCTCAATGAATGCATTAAAAGTATGCCAACCTAGAGGCGTCGCCTCTGGGTGAGAGTCTGTTGCCTTAACTGGACCGAGTACTGCAAAATCAAGCCCCAATGCGTCAACAGTCTCCAGATCATCCCTGTTGTGACAAGACCCAGCACAGAGTTCGAAATCGGGACGGTGGGCTATAGATTTAAGCTGGTAAGAGGTAAGGTGAATACCGTCTACACCAAGCTTATCTCCGATATCAATGTGACTATTGAGTAAAACTTTACTGCCGCTCTTACGACAAATACTTAATACTTCTTTAGTAAAGGCTTCGAGATCGCTCTTTGATAAATGTTTTTCTCGAATTTGAATAAATTGAGGAGCCTTACTAACAATGTTTGGCAGGAGTTGTAAAAACGTATCCTCTCCCACGTCTACCGAGTTCGTGATTAAGTAATGGTCGGGCAAATGGAGAGATTTTAGAATTGGTATATTCGGCTCTAAGACTGGTGCCACGTCAAGGTATCCTAATTTTTGCCAGTACAGCTCCTGACTCTCTAAGGCCGTTATCTCTCCCGACCAATGATGGACCTTGAAAAACTTAATATTAACCTCCCCGTGTGGATAGCGAAATTTCTTTTGGACCCAAGATTGAATTTTTCGCGCCGTAATCCCAAGCTCCTCCTCCAACTCTCGTACCAACGCCTGGGCCGCGCACTCGTTTTTTTCAACCTTACCCCCGGGAAATTCCCAGAAGCCTTCGTACACCTTCCCACGCGGTCGACGCGCTAACAAAAATCGTCCATCAGAATCGAAAATTATCCCCGCTACTACTTGAATCATTGCTGTCACCGAGCGCGGTTTTTTTTCATCTCTTTTAATTTCCTAGATCCAACTTCATTTTTAGCGAATTGGTAGGCCACACGTCCGCTCCTCGAACCACGTTCCAGCGCCCACTGCAACGACCGCCTGATCACCCCCTCATCGGCATGATAAATATCTCGGGACAAAGTTTTCACCCAATAACTGGCAATTTTTATGTACTCCTCTTGGGTGAATCCGTCAAAATGTACCCAAACTCCAAAACGTTCTGATAACGATATTTTCTCCTCAACGTTTTCTCCTGCGTGAATTTCTTCTCCTTTATAAGTCGACTCTAAATTTTCTGACATATATTCAGGCAAAAGATGTCTTCGATTAGAGGTTGCGTAGATTAAGATATTCTCTGACGTAGTAGCAACCGATCCATCAAGTGCGACTTTAAGGGTTTTATATCCATCATCATCGGAACCAAATGAAAGATCATCACAAAAAATAATAAATCGATATGGATCCTCTGATACTAAATCAATAATTTGGGGTAATTGATGTAAATGAGCCTTATCTACTTCAATAAGTCGTAGATCTTTTTTAGCATATTTGTTTAGTAGCGCTTTGACTAAAGATGACTTGCCGGTACCTTTCGATCCAGTCAGTAAAACATTATTAGATGGCAGTCCAGCAATAAATTGCCTCGTATTCATTTCTACCAACTTGATTTGATCGTCGATCGCAGACAAATCTCGAACATGAATAGGATCAAACATTTCGACCGGTTGTATAAAACCTCTATCGTTGTAAAAACGCCAACGGGATACAACGATTTTTTTCCAATCAATAACTTGTTGGGCTCGTTCAGGTAAGTAGGACTCTAACCGCTGGAGCAATGACTCTGCCCGCTCTAATACACTTCCCCAATCAGACATGTCTAACTCCTATATTCAGTATTAATCTTGATGTAGTCGTGCGACAAATCACAAGTCCAAATGGTCACTGAATCTTTTCCTCGATTCAATTGTATCGTTATAACAATATCGCTTGCCTCCATAATTGGCTTAACGTCACCCTCTTTATACCTAGGTGCGACCCCACCATTCTCTGCAACTAAAATATCTCCTATTTTTATTACGATCTTCGTGACGTCTAGATCTTTAACTCCCGCTGCACCAATGGCTGACATGATTCGACCTAAATTAGGGTCCGATGCATAAAAGGCAGTCTTGACTAATGGGGAGTTAGCAACCGAGAACCCAATATCTCGCGCCTCCTCGACGGAAAGTCCGTCTTCCACCCTAATCTCTATAAATTTTGTTGCCCCCTCTCCATCGAGAACAATTTTTTTTGCGAGATCCTCACAGACTGAGGTTACTTCATCTCGGATTTTAGTAAACCCCTCGTCAGCGTTTGTTGTGATGGTTGGGCCACCACAAGCACCAGTAGCGATTAACATAAAACTATCATTGGTTGACGTGTCTCCATCAACGCTAATCCGATTGAATGTCTGCTCAGTCGCAAAGGCAACAATCTCATTGAGACAATCCACGGAGATGCGCGCGTCAGTTGCTACAAAAGCAAGCATAGTCGCCATATTTGGTTTGATCATGCCTGACCCCTTAGCCATACCGGTCACTCGAATCGGATAATCCCCGACATCAAAATTTCTGGAAGACAGTTTAGGGACTAGATCAGTGGTAAGAATTGCTCTGGAAGAATCTTCCCAACCTGATTGACTCTGAAGTTCTAGACAACGCGGTAGACCTGCGAGGATCTTTTCAATAGGTAAACGCTCCATAATGACGCCTGTAGAGAATGGAAGTATTGACTCATGATCAACCCCCATTAAACGAGCCAATTCATGACAAATTTTTTTCGCATCATCAATACCATTCTTACCAGTCCCTGCATTTGCCACGCCAGTATTAATAACCATAGCGGCTATTGGTCCACCTCGAGCCAACTGTTGCTGGCATACTTGGACAGGTGCGGCACTAAAACTATTTTGAGTAAAAACACCCGCAACAGTCGCATTTTCCTGCAGCAATAGAACAACTAAATCAGGCTGATCATCTTTACGAATCGCAGCACTTGTTGCGCCTAAGGTTACGCCCTCGATGGTAAATATCTGATTACCTGAATCCATATTAGAATTGGCCACGCAGCCCTACCCAAGTCGTCCATGGCAATGTTTATATTTTTTACCCGACCCACACCAGCAAGGCTCGTTTCGCCCTAATTTTTTTTGCCCCCTGACAAAAGTATCAGGTTTTACTTTGAGCCTACTGCCCTCAGGCGGACCCGCGTCCTGGTCATTACCGTGATTGTATGCAACACTAGAAACGGTCGTCTGCTCTCGAGATATATTCTCCACTTCTTCTGCGCTTCGAATGCGAACGCTCATCAACAACTTTGTCACCTCATTTCTAACGGTCTGCAATAACAAGGAAAACAACTCAAACGCTTCACGTTTGTACTCTTGTTTAGGATTTTTTTGAGCATAACCACGAAGATGAATACCCTGACGCAAATGATCTAATGCAGCAAGATGCTCACGCCAATGCGAATCGATACTCTGTAACATCACGGAACGCTCATATTGCTGAACTGCGTCACCAGGAGCATCAACCATCTTCTCATCATAAAATTTTTGCGCTTTATCCTTGACCTCGTCAACAATATTCTGCGGCTCTAGTTCGTCGGCCTCTGTCATCAACTTACTGAGGTCAACCTCCAATGTATAATCTGCGCGTAATGCCTTTTCTAGAGCTGGCACGTCCCATTGCTCTTCCAAAGTACCTTGCGGCACAAACCTTTCGACCAAATCTTCAATCGCCCCCTCTCGCATGCCTGATACCATATCGGCGGAATCTATTGAATCTAACAAATCATTCCTCTGCTCATAGATCACTTTTCTTTGTTCATTAGCGACGTCGTCGAACTCAAGTAGTTGTTTTCGAATATCAAAATTTCTGGCCTCAACTTTTCGTTGCGCATTTTCGATCGCTTTGGTAACCCATGGATGTTCAATCGCCTCACCTTCCGGCAACTTCAATCGCTCCATTATCGAAGCCACTCTATCAGATGCAAATATTCTCAAAAGTGAATCTTCAAGCGACAAGTAAAATCGCGTAGTGCCAGGGTCCCCTTGCCTACCTGAACGACCTCTTAATTGGTTATCAATCCTTCGGGATTCATGTCGTTCAGTGCCAATGATGTGCAGACCACCCAGAGATAATACTTGATCATGCCGTTGTTGCCACTCATCATCTTGGTCAGTATCAGCAGGCATTCCGCCAAGCACAATATCTGTTCCACGACCCGCCATATTTGTAGCAATGGTAATAACTTTTGAAAGACCAGCTTGCGCTACAACCTCTGCCTCCCGACCATGCTGCTTAGCATTCAAGACCTGGTGAGGTAACTTAGCCTTATCTAATAAACCAGAAATAAGCTCCGAATTCTCTATCGAAGTTGTACCAACAAGAACCGGTTGTCCTCGTGAGTAACAATCCTTTATGTCGTTAAGTACGGCTGCGTATCGCTCCTTACTTGTTTTATATATCTGATCCATCTTATCTTCACGAATCATGTTTCGGTGTGTCGGAATAATCACCGTTTCAAGACCATAAATTTGTTGGAACTCAAACGCCTCGGTGTCGGCGGTACCAGTCATTCCAGATAATTTGTCGTACATTCGAAAGTAGTTTTGGAACGTAATAGACGCAAGAGTCTGATTTTCCTTTTGGATATTTAGCCCCTCTTTCGCTTCTACTGCTTGGTGCAACCCATCTGACCACCGCCTTCCAGACATTAGACGACCGGTGAACTCGTCAACAATCACTATTTCTTGATTTTGAACCACGTAATGCTGGTCTTTATTAAAAAGATTATGTGCCCGAAGTGTTGCGTATACATGATGAATTAAAGAAATATTAGACGGATCATATAAACTTCCGTCATCAGTCAGCAAACCAGCAGACAATAAAAATTGTTCAGCATTTTCATAACCATTTTCCGTCAAGACAACCTGTTGAGATTTCTCATCCACAGTAAAATCGCCGTCATCCTCCTCGCCTTCGGACCTTTTTAACTTAGATGCAATTAAGTTTATTTTTTTGTAAAGATCGGTATTATCATCCGCCTGCCCTGAAATAATAAGCGGCGTCCGTGCCTCATCAATCAGTATTGAATCAACCTCATCGACAATCGCGTAGGTAAGATCCCGCTGGACTTTATCTGATTTTTGAAAAACCATATTGTCCCTAAGGTAATCGAACCCAAACTCATTATTAGTTCCGTACGTTATGTCTGCAGCGTAAGCAGATTGTTTTTGCTCATGCTCCTGCCCGGAGAGGTTAACCCCAACAGTCATTCCTAGAAACTCAAATACTTGCCCCATCCATTTGGCATCTCGGTCCGCCAAATAATCATTAACCGTAATTACATGAACTGAAGAACCTCCCAAGGCGTTTAAGTAAGCGGGTAATGTTGCCACCAACGTTTTACCTTCGCCAGTGCGCATTTCGGAAATTTTTCCTTCGTGAAGAGCCATACCACCTAATAGTTGTGCGTCAAAGTGTCTCATCTGCAAAACGCGCTTACTGGCTTCCCTTACAACGGCGAACGCTTCAGGCAAAATATCGTCAAGCGCCGCCCCCTCCCCTAACCGCAGCTTCAATTCAGAGGTTTTAGACTTAAGCGAATCATCAGAGAGGGCAACCATGTCTCCCTCAAGTTGGTTAATGAGCCGAACATTCTTTTGGTAGGCCTTCAATAGCCGATCATTACGACTGCCGAATAGTTTTTTTAGCACTTTAGAGATCATCAAAGGAGCCTTGGCGGTTTAGTTGACGTAAACCTGTTAGTCTAACACGTGAAGACGTAAAACAAACGCAACGAAAACATTTTGGGTAACTGCAAAATACCTTTATCCAAACCTATGAATATAATCTTAAAAAGAATAACTATTAGCTCAGGTTATGCGCAAAAACGCTAGCATTCACGAGATCCTTAAGGCTCATCCAGACTTAAATGCGTTTCGGACAAATATCGACACCGCAGGAGCGCTTCAAACAGAAATCAAAAAGATATTGCCGGAGACTTTTAAAAATAAAATAGTGACCGTTTTAACTACGCGGCAAGATTTAACTATCTATGCAGAAAACCAGATTATCGGGGCTAAAATAAGACAGAAATGTCCAACAATCTTACGCCATATTCAACGAACGGAAGATTTCAAACAGATCGGGGCGATAGACATAAAAATCACGCCAACCGATAAATCATCACCCTTTTCGAAACAAGGTCTGGTGCGACACACTCATGTCTCTTTAAAATCGATAGAGGAAATGAGGGTAAAACTCAATAAAACCTAGCTTCGGCTCAGACTATCTGCAAAGTCGAGTGCAAAAATCCTGGCAAATCGTCTTTTTTAACAAATTCGACCTGCTCCCAAGCAAACTTATTTTGAACTAACTTACGCAGTAATTTGTTATTAAGTTCATGTCCGGATTTGTGAGCAGAGAACGCTCCAACCAATGGCTTACCGAGTAGATAGAGATCACCAATTGCATCCAAGGCTTTATGCTTTACGAACTCGTCGTCGTACCTCAATCCATCCGCGTTTAATATCCGATATTCATCCATTACGATAGCATTTTCGAAACTACCACCTAATGCAAGCCCCTGCGATCTTAGCATTTCCACATCCTGCGTGAAGCCGAACGTCCGAGCCCGACTCACCTCTTTTACATATGACGTAGTATTGAAATCTAGAGAGACTGATCTATTTTTATCAGTGAAAGCTGGATGTTTAAAATCGATACTAAAATCAATTTTAAAACCATTATGCGGCGCAAATGAAACCCACTTATCACCATCGTCGACTCGAATATCACTTTTTATTCGGATAAATTTTTTCGGAACAGACTGCTCTTCGATTCCCGCTGATTGAATTAGAAAAACGAACGGTGATGCCGAGCCATCCATAATTGGCACTTCTGCCGCAGTCAAGTCAACATAAACGTTATCAATACCAAGCCCACATAACGCAGACATTAAATGCTCTACAGTTTGCACTTTGGCTCCTTGATACTCTAGACACGATGAAAGCCGAGTATCAACAACCATAAATGGATCAGCCTTGATCTCCCCAACAGGATGAAGGTCTAAACGCCTAAAGATAATACCGGTGTCTGGAGCTGCCGGACGTAACGTAAGGACTACTGTTTTGCCCGTATGAAGACCAATACCTCTAGCTTTAACTAAATTTTTTAAGGTACGTTGTCGAATCATTATTTACAACTTTTTAACTAAAAACATTTAAAGACTCTTAAAAGACGAATTCCACACTATCTTGATACCAAAACAAAACAAGGAATATGATAACAAAAATAAAGACTTCCTAATCGGCCTGCCGTCTCAAGAAAGCAGGGATATCCAGGTCCTCAACACCGGTTTGCTTAAGCGCGTCTATCGCTTTTTCCCGACCCCTGCGTCGGACAACAGCGGGAGTTTGAGAGTCCGCCGCTACAACTTCTGCTACTGCATCGTCCGTACCCGTCCTTACCACTGACACCGGCACCGCTTTAACTGCACTCTCGCCGCCACCAATCCCCGTAGCGACGATCGTAACTCGAAAATCATTTTCCAAATCTTCATCAATTACAGTCCCAACTATTATCGTCGCGTCCTCGGCAGTGAACTTTCGAATGGTGGCCATAACTTCGTGAACCTCTTTCATCTTCAAACTAAGACTGGCCGTTATGTTTACCAGCACACCTCTCGCTCCATGTAAATCGACGCCCTCGAGGAGTGGGCTGGCGACTGCACCCTCAGCTGCTCTTTGCGCTCGATCATCACCGGCGGCTAAATGCGATCCCATCATAGCCATACCCATTTCGGACATGACGGTTCTAACATCAGCAAAATCCACATTAACAAGACCTGGACATTTAATTACCTCAGCGATACCCGACACTGCTCCATAAAGAACGTCATTAGCTGCTTCGAAAGCATCTAACATCGAAACATCATCCCCCAATACCGCCATCAATCGCTCGTTAGGAATAACAATGAGTGAGTCCACATGCTTGGTTAATTCAGCCAAACCCTCAGTAGCAACATTTTGACGTTTCCCCTCAAAAGCAAATGGCTTAGTAACAACGGCTACCGTTAATATCCCCAACTCTTTGGCAACCTCAGCAAAAATAGGCGCAGCTCCAGTACCTGTTCCTCCACCCATCCCAGCAGTCAGAAACACCATATCAGCTCCATCAATTAACTCTGCGATAGCCTCTCTATCCTCTAAGGCAGCATCTCGACCAACACCTGGATTCGCTCCCGCTCCTAGGCCCTTGGTGATCTGGACGCCCAACTGAACTGTTCGCTCAGACTTGTTTCTGGTAAGCGCTTGAGCATCCGTATTTGCACAGACAAACTCAACGCCCTCGACTCCCTTTTTTATCATGTGATCGACCGCGTTACCACCGCAGCCACCTACACCGATGACCTTTATAATCGCTTCTTGTGATTGACTATCTAGAATCTCGAACATTTGGGTTAGTCCTCCATCATTTCATGTTGAAAGTGTATCAATTCCTTCGTTCACAAACTAGCTTAATCATTAAAAATTTGTCTCAAACCACCGTTTCATTTTTGAAACTACGGTTTTCACAGATCCATTTTTCATTTGATCGACTTTTTGTTTTTCTCGATGCATAACCCCAGCGCTCAACAAGCCAGCAGAAGTTGAATATCGAGGGTTACGAATAACCTCGGACAATGATCCAACATACGTTGGTGTTCCCAGACGAACAGGCATATGCAGTACCTCTTCTCCAAGCTCAACCATGCCGTCCATAGCACTGCTTCCTCCAGTGATTACTACTCCCGACGATAACAGTTCCTCAAGGCCGCTTCTTTTAATCTCGGCCAGAACTAAAGCATAGAGCTCTTCAATACGAGGTTCTATGACCTCAGACAACATTTGGCGGGACAACTTCTTAGAGGGACGATCGCCAACACCAGGCACCTCTATCGTCTCATTCGAATCGGCAAGCCCTCGAAGAGCGCAACCATAGCGACGCTTAATATCTTCAGCCTCCTTGGTAGGCGTTCTAAAAGCCATCGCAATATCACTCGTTATTTGATCCCCAGCAATCGGAATGACCGCGGTGTGCCTGATCGCACCCTGAGTATAAATCGCAATATCACTAGTCCCACCGCCGATGTCTACCAAACAAACACCTAAATCCTTCTCATCTTCAGACAACACCGCCACAGCAGATGCTAACGGCTGTAAAATCAATTCACCTACGTCTAAACCACATCGTCTTACACATTTGAGTATATTCTGAGCAGCAGATGCCGCTCCCGTTACGATATGCACTTTAACCTCCAGCCGCATTCCAGACATTGCTAGCGGCTCTCTTACATCCTCTTGACCGTCAATCGCGAACTCTTGATTCAACACATGAAGGATTTGTTGATCTGTGGGGATAGGTATAGCGCGCGCAGTCTCGACCACCCGGTCGATATCTACTTGAGTGACTTCTTGGCCTTGCACGGCTACCATTCCATGCGAGTTAAAACTTTTAATATGGCCACCTGCGATTCCAGTCCAGACCTCTTTGATCTTACGGTCAGCCATCAATTCAGCCTCTTCTAACGCTCTCTGTATAGCATTAACTGTTGACTCTATATTAACTACCACACCCTTTTTCATACCCTGAGATGTTGAACTACCAAGCCCAATGATCTCGAATTTACCGTCTTCTTTTAGTTCTGCAACAACCGTAGCGATCTTAGATGTACCAATATCCAATGCAACAATAATATCTGCATATTGCGATTTAACTTTGGTGGAATTTTGCGACCAATCAATATTTTTCATTTCTAAGACCCGCCCTTCCCATTGACCGATGAACTTACCGAAAATCCATTCGCATACCTTAAATCAGCGAATTTCACGAGTGACTTATACCGCTTCTGAGTCTCAGGTAAAAACCTCATAAACCTCTCAATTCTAAAAGCGGCGTTCTTCTCTCCGATAGCAACAACCGTTCCGATAGACAATCGTCCATGCCACGAACGTTGTTTCGTTAATTGCAATTGATCAATGGAGACCTCATAGGGCTCAAGCCTGTCCATCAAACTTAAATACTGCGCCATAACGACTCCGTGCTCGCCTATTGGCCCATCTAAAATAGGTAATTTTTTGTCTACAGCACCGTCAAAAAGCTCGCCAGCAGCATCCAGAAGTCCGCCACGCTTCCAGCGGGCCATTGAATCTCTCTCAGAAACTATTACGTCAATCGTATTGGGCCAATTTCTTTTAATTTCTACGTTTTTAATCCAGGACAATTGCTCTAGTGAATCTTTTGCTTCACGCAAATTTAGATTAAAAAAGCCACCTTTGAAGTTTTTTGTCACAACCGAACTGAATTGATCACGAGAAACATGGTTAATATCGCCAACAAAGTTAATACGTTCAACCATGAATAATTTAGAATTAAAGGTCACCTTAAAAAAGGCATATGCGAGAAAGATTAAGGAGACAAGTATTAGTCCCAGACTAAGCTTATTCAGGGCTCTGTAGTTATGCCACATCGCAGCCTCGCAAGATCTCAAAAACTAACTGCTCAAAACCAATGCCAGATGTCTTAGCAGCCATCGGCACCAAACTATGGCTAGTCATGCCTGGGACCGTATTAACTTCTAACACCCAGGCACCCCCAACTTCGTCCATCATGATATCCACTCTACCCCAGCCGGAACACCCGAGAACGTTAAACGCCCTTAACGCCACATTCTGAAGTTCGACATCCACTGTCTCCTGCAGCCCGGATGGACAAAAATACTTCGTCTCGTCTGAATGATACTTAGCTTGATAATCATAATTATTATTTGGCGCCAATATTCGGACAACCGGTAATGTCCTTCCATTTAAAATAGCAACAGTTACTTCATTTCCTTGAATAAATTCTTCAGCAATAATAATGGGGTCGTATTCTCTAGCCAATTCAAATGCAGCCTCAACGTCCCCAACCCGCGTAACCTTAGAAAGACCGATCGTCGAGCCCTCCCTTGAAGGCTTCACTATCATGGGAAAGCCAAGCTCCTCACAAGCCATTAATAAGTCTTCAACTGAACGTACCACAGAAAATTTTGGGGTTGGTACGCCAGACCCCTCAAAGACCAATTTGGATCTCCATTTGTCCATAGCAAGCGCACACGCCGGCACACGGCTGCCAGAATAGGGGATCTTTAATGTCTCGAGTAATCCTTGAATTGTGCCGTCTTCTCCACCTCGCCCATGCAACATAATGACTGCTCTATCTATCCGAGATATGAGTATATCGACCGTACTATTTTTCTCAGTATCAATTAACTCGGCACTGAAGCCTTGCCTTATTAGCGCTCGATAAACCGCCTCCCCGGATTCAAGAGAAACCTCCCGCTCTGAGGAACTTCCACCGTAGAGCACTCCGATCACGCCAAAGTTAAAGTTGTTGTCTTTGGTCAACAGTGATCCCCCATGATATGAACTTCTCTTTTCAACTTCACGCCCGAATTTAGCTTAACTACAGATTGAACTTCAAGAATCAAATCTTCAATATTTTTAGCCGTTGCTCCGCCGCTATTGATGATAAAATTAGCATGCTTGTTTGATACGATTGCGGCGCCTCGTTGAAGGCCTTTCAATCCACTTTTTTCAATGAGTCTTGCCGCAAAATCACCGTCCGGATTTCTAAAAACAGAACCTGAGTTCGGTTTACTGAGCGGCTGCTCCTGAACTCGTCGTTTCAAAAGCTCTTTGATCTTAGCTCTAGATTTTTCTTTTTCGCCGACATTAAATCTAAACCATCCACCAATAAAAAATTCCTTTCGTTGCCCTTTTCCGCTGACTTTGCGATATTCGACAATATAATCAGATGGAACTCTTTCCATTATCTCTCCATCCGATGTAATTGTTCTTACCCGCTCAACATAATCCCAGACTTCAGAACCGTAACATCCGGCATTCATTGCCAATCCTCCGCCAACAGAACCCGGAATACCCGCCATAAACTCCGCTCCCTCGAAGCCCATATTCGCGGAAAAACGTGCCAATTTCGGTAGCGCAACTCCTGCGCTGGCATAAAAAAGCGTATCTCTGTCTCGTTCTGTAACGTCAATATCAGATAGACCCCGGTGCGTGAAGATCACGAGTGCCTCGAGGCCACCATCTCGAATTAACAAATTACTTCCTAGACCGACAAAGAACAGAGGTAGATCTGGACGAGAATTGCTTTTAAGAAAAGATGCCAGCTCTATTTCGGAAGAGGGGGCATATCCAAATCTTGCAACCCCTCCAGCCCTCCAGGCTGTCTGACGCTCCATTGCTACATGTTCTAACAACATTTCTTGAGGATTCATGTGTTCCTACTTGATCCAATTAGTTGCTCAGCATTTATGGCGCTGCTTCTAGATACCAAGCTTCCCGGCAAAGCTCCGATGGTCCCAGCACCCATCGTAATAACAAGATCACCCTCCGCAACAAGCTCATCCAGCATCCGACCTGCCTCCTCAATTCCTCGAACACAGATAGGATTTAATTCAGAAATCAATCTAATTGATCGGGCAATTCCAGAGCTATCGGCACCAGCAATTGGCGACTCACCCGCCGCGTAAACATCCGTAATAATCAGCACATCCACCTCGCTTAAAACTCTCACAAACTCGTCAAAAGAATCTCTTGTTCGAGTATATCGATGAGGCTGAAAAACCAACACTATCCGCTCGTCTGGATGCCCCTCTCGAATTGCTGCCAATGTCGGCTCAATCTCACTAGGATGGTGTCCGTAATCATCATAAAGCGTCACTTCTTTGTCGCCAATTGTAACAGCCCCAAAGCATTCTAATCTCCGACCAACGCCTTGAAAGGACTCGAGTGAACTGCATATGATGTCATCGTCAATCTCCAATTCCGTCGCGAGAGCAATGGCTGCAAGACTATTCAAAACATTATGTTTTCCTAAACAATTCAAACGAACTTTTAAAGGAGGAAAAACTCGCGTGCCAAAATTACGCTCTACCGTAAAGTGCATTTTTCCATCTATCAGTCTAGCCGTACTGGCTCTAACTTGAGCCTCACGATTAAAACCATAAGTAATAATATACTTCGAGAGAGCCGGTAAAATATCGCGTATACCTGGATCATCAACACATAAAACTGCGCGTCCGTAAAAAGGGATTCGAGATATAAAGTCGACAAAAGCCTGTTTTAAACGCTCGAAATCATTTTCATACGTCTCCAGGTGGTCACGGTCGATGTTCGTCACAACACACATTATGGGCTGTAGAAGCAAGAAAGACGCATCAGACTCATCGGCTTCGACGACAATAAACTCACCCTCTCCCAATCGAGCGTTCGCTCCCGCTGATTGCAGTCTTCCGCCGATGACATAAGTCGGATCCATTCCTGCCTCCGCTAAGACACTTGCTACAAGACTCGTTGTAGTGGTCTTCCCATGAGTTCCTGCAATAGCGACACCTTGTTTCAAACGCATCAATTCAGCTAACATTGTCGCTCTAGGCACTACTGGAATGCCCCTTCGCTTAGCCTCAAGCACCTCTGGATTTAATGGATCAATTGCAGAGGACGTAACGAGTACATCCGCAGAAATAATGTTACCTATACTGTGTCCAATTAAGACGTTAATTCCTAATTGACGTAATCGTGATAGTGTGGGGGACTCTTTTAAGTCGGAGCCGGACACTACGTAGCCAAGATTAAATAAAATCTCAGCAATGCCACTCATGCCAACACCTCCGACACCAACAAAATGTATGGATCTAACCTTATATTTCATAAGACTAACTCCTCAATATGTTGCCCAGCCAGCCCTGTAGCTCCTCCCAGACTACCCGATTTAGCTCTGACCCCCATCGTCATAAGACGAGGACGGCTCATTTTAAGCAGGTACTTGACTATTAGCTCTGGAGACATCTCAGTTTCAGGCACGATAATCGCCGCACCTAATTTTTCCAAAAACTCACCATTTCTTGTTTGATGATCATCTACTGCATAAGGATAAGGTATGAGCATACTTGCCACCCCGATCGCAGAAATTTCCGATACCGTTAGCGCTCCTGCCCGTGAAATCACCAAATCTGCTCGCGAGTAGACCTCTTGCATATCCTCTATAAATTCGAACAAAGTCGCCGCAACACCAACTCGATCATAGAGATTTTGCAGTTCATTCAAATTATTTTGTCCGGCTTGATGGATAACATAAGGTCTGCGGTCAATCGGCATTTTCGAAATCGCCACCGGTAATACTTTGTTCAAAATGTTTGAGCCTAAACTTCCGCCAACAATAAAAACAGTCAACCGTCCATCTCGCGCCTTATATCGCGCTTCTGGGTCTTCGGTAGACTCAAATTCAGACCTCAGTGGATTACCGACATAGATACCCTTTTTGAGCGCACCCGGAAAACCCAGTAACACTTTTTTGCTTATCTTAGCCAGCAATCGATTAGCTAGCCCAGGAAAAGCATTCTGCTCGTGAATCACAATAGGGCAACGATATAAAGCTGCAGCGATTCCACCGGGAACAGTGATATAACCACCAAAACCGACCACCACATCAGGCTTAATTCTCATCAAGAATCGAAATGTGCTGAAACATGCCCCCATTAACGCGACGGGAAGAAATAACCAACGCCGCACACCATTTCTTCTAACGCCTGAAAACCGTAGAAATAACATTCGAACTGGATCGAGTTTAACTAGACGTCGCTCCAAACCGTTAACACCTCCAAGCCAATATACATCCCAATTCTTTTTTTCAAAATAATCGGCTACGGCCAGAGCTGGAAATACGTGACCACCCGTCCCACCAGCCATGATCAAGATTCGCTTACTCAAAGATTAATCCCCTTCATAAGAGCCCGATTTTCGTAGTCAATCCGAAAAATAAGGCCTAGGGCAAGGCAATTCATCATTAACCCGCTCCCACCAAAGGATAGGAGCGGTAGCGTCAACCCTTTCGTTGGAAGAGCCCCTACATTCACCCCCATATTGATCAGGGCTTGGAAACCAATCCAAATAGCGACGCCCTGAGCAACTAGGGCTGAAAAATAACGTTCTAGCCGGGCAGCTTGGTTACCAATCATAATCATTCGCAAGGTCAGCCATCCAAAAGCTGAAACCGTTAACGCTACTCCCAAAAAGCCCATTTCTTCCCCGATAACAGCAAAGATAAAATCTGTATGCGGTTCGGGTAAATAATGTAGCTTCTCTATGCTCCCTCCAAGACCAACACCGAACAGTTCACCCCGTCCAAATGCCATAAGTGAGTGCGTTAACTGATAGCCTGTCTTCAAAGGGTCCTCAAAAGGATTTAAAAAACCAAAAACCCGCGCCGCGCGATAATCAGAACTGTATATCAATCCGATGAACGCCACGCACAGGAGTAACGTCAACACAATAAGCAGCCTTAAATTCATTCCGCCCAAAAAAAGCACACCCATAGCAATGACTGTAATAACAGCAAAAGCACCAAAATCCGGCTCGCGTAACAATAAGGATCCCGTTAAAACCATGACCCCGAATAAGGGAAGGAAACCACGCTTGAAGCTAGATATGTGTACCCCCTTCCTTATCGTGTAATCAGCTGCATATAAAACTGTCGCAAACTTCATAAATTCTGAAGGCTGGAAACTAAAGCCCGCAAACCGAAACCAACGACGACTCCCGTTTGCTTCGTAACCGATCCACGGCACAAGCACTGCAACCAGCATGATGAGTCCAAAGACGAAAAATACGGGGGCAATTGCCTCCCAATACCGAACCGGAATCTGGATCGCTAACAGGGCTAACATTAGTCCGATTGACAAGGCAAACAGATGCCGGACAAGAAATCTATATGGACTACCACCGAGTACAACTGAATTATCGGCAATCGCTACAGAGGAGGAGTACACCATAACAACACCTAATCCAAGCAACCCTATTGCCAGCCAAAATAGGACAATATCAAAATCATAGGAACCATCGTTGTCAGTCAATTTTGACCAGCTCATTGAATCGAAAAACATTAAGCTAAACTCCTGACCGCATCAGTAAACATATCACCGCGATGTTCGTAATTGTCAAACATGTCAAAACTAGCACATGCGGGTGAAAATAAGACAACTTCTCCAGGTTCAGCTATTTTTGAAGCGATTCGAACGGCGTTCATCAGGTCGGCAGCATCGAATATCTCAACACCCGCCCTCTCGATCCGCTGCTTGATTACTTGAGCATCTTGACCCATCAGAACAACTGCTCGTACTTTTTGACGAATGGTCTCCACGAGGACGTCAAAGTTTTGTTGCTTGGACTGGCCACCGAGGAGCAACACGCATGATGTTGGTATCCCAGATATTGCCGCTGCTGTGGCACCTACGTTTGTAGCTTTTGAGTCGTTATAAAATTGCACCCCGCTTATATCTGCTACCCACTGCATGCGATGATCTAATCCTTCGTAAGAAAGCAGTCCTCTTACCCCCGCCTCATTAACGGGAACAATAGCGCTTGATAAAGCGAGCGCAGCCAGCGCATTTGAAACGTTGTGCTGCCCAGTAACTCTTAAGTCGTTACATTTACAAATCTGTTGCGTACCACAAACTAACCACTGATCTCCCGCAATCTCGCTTACCCCCCAAGATCGATCGGTATCTGGAGGACTCAACCCAAATGTAATAGCTCCATCTAGTCCAGAGGTCGCTCTCAATAACGGTTCGTCCCTATTCACCACCTTGATACCTCGACCAGAATAGATCCGACATTTTGATTGAAGATAGGCATCAAAATCAGGATACCTATCTAGATGGTCCTCGGAGACATTCAGTACAACCGATACATCGGATTCAAATGAGTGCGTTGTATCAATTTGAAAACTAGACATCTCCAACACAAAAACATCTGGTATTTCACGCGCACCTAGCTCAATTTGAGATAACACATCCAAAACCGGAATGCCGATGTTACCAACCGCAACTGCATCGAGGCTACATGCATTAAGAACACTCTCAACCATCCGCGTGACGGTACTTTTACCGTTCGTGCCAGTAATCGCAACTACTTTGCTATTTCGATACTTAAGTGTCTCTTGATAAAAAACTTCGATGTCACCGACTACCGGTATCCCGAGTTTTTTTAACTTTTGTAATGGTATATCCCTCAATGATATCCCTGGACTTGAAACTACTACATCGATGTCCGTAAAAATGTAATCCTTAAAAGGGCCAGTATAAATCTTTATTTCTGGATATTCGTGTCGTATCTGTGCGAAGCCCGGAGCTTCAACACGTGAATCAGCGAGTACGACTATCGCTCCCTTTTGGACAAACCAGCGAATAATCGACAGACCAGTTATGCCGCACCCTAAAACCAGAATGACTTTCCCTTCGACAGTAACGGATAAGGGACCAAACCGATCATCAGCACGAAAAATCATCATAGTTAAACAGTAAAAAGCATCTATCTCAGCTTTAACGTGGACAATCCGATTAGCACCAACATCATCGTAATAATCCAAAAACGCACGACAACTTGATTCTCTTTCCAACCTTTGAGCTCGAAGTGATGATGTAGCGGCGCCATACGAAACACCCTCCGTCCAGTTAACTTAAATGAAATCACCTGGACCATTACCGAGAGCGTCTCAACGACAAATACACCACCCATGATAAACAGAACGATTTCTTGCCGAATAACGACCGCTACAACACCCAGGGCGGCACCAAGTGCTAACGCCCCCACATCCCCCATAAACACCTCTGCTGGATAAGCGTTAAACCATAAGAATGCTAGACCTGCTCCTGCTAGCGAGGCACAAAAAATTGCCAACTCCCCTGCCCCTGAAATATATGGAAATCCTAAATAGCGAGAAAACTCAGCATGACCTGCTACGTAAGCAAAAATCGCCAAAGCGCTTGCAATCATGACCGCAGGCATAATGGCAAGACCATCAAGGCCATCCGTCAAATTGACAGCGTTACTACTGCCGACAATCGCTAAGAAACTTAACAAAATAAAACCATATACCCCCAGGGGAATTGCGACATCTTTAAAAAACGGAAGTATTAAATCTGTCTGCATTCCAAATTCGGTAGCGTTAGCCAAATATAACGATGCAAGAACAGCAACTAAAGATTGATAAGAAAATTTCTCCACGGCAGTGAGACCATAGGGACTTTTTAAAACCACCTTTCTATAGTCATCAATCCAACCAATAGCGCCAAATGCCACCGTAACTGTTAGGACCACCCAAATCCACTTATTGGTCAAATCGGCCCAGAGAAGAGTCGTAACGGCTATCGCAACGAGGATTAACGCGCCACCCATAGTGGGTGTGCCGGTTTTCACTTCATGCGTACTAGGTCCGTCGCTCCTCACCGTTTGGCCGATCTTATAATCCGTCAATTTTTTAATCATTCTGGGACCTAAAGCAAATGAAATCAGGAGCGCGGTTAGTGCGGCCAATACTGCCCTCAAAGTAATGTATGAAAAGACATTGAAACCACTAAAGTGAGTTTCAAGGTATTGCGATAGTAATAAAAACACCTGATGTCCCTTTTAAAAATTGCAGTTAAGCGATTAGTGAGTTACAAAAATATTCCATTTTCATGAATCGAGATCCTTTTACCAAAATATACGTTTGACCATCTAGGTTAGCTTGCAACTTAGCGAGCAATTCACTGCGAGACTTAAAATGGATACCGTTATTACCGAAACTAGCAACAGCTTTTTTCGTAAGATCACCAAAACCTAAAAACAAATCAATATCTTTATTCTTTGCAAACTCGCCTACTTTCTCGTGCAAAGATGGTCCAAATTTACCGAGCTCTCCCATGTCTCCAAAGACAAAAATTTTTTTTCCAGGTTCTGCAGCGAGACACTCCAAAGCCCAGCAAACGGAATCAAAATTGGCGTTATATGTATCATTGATAAGCACATCTCCAGACTTAAGTTTTATAGTCTCCAGCCTACCTTTCACACTATCGAAAGATTCAAGGCCCTGCCTTATTGAACTTGCTGAAATTTTTAGCGAAAAGCAAACAGCTGCGGCGGCAAGGGCATTCAAAATATTGTGGCCACCTCTAACTTTCATATCAACTTCTATCACCGATGACTGATAAATAATTTTCAAGGTAGTTAATCTTGCTGATTGCGAATATTCGGCTAAAACATCTGCATCGGGAGATTTACCAAAGCTTAGGACCTCTCTTCCTGAACATTTATTTATTAGATAATCAGTATATTCTCCTCCGGCCTCAACAATAAGTACCCCATCTTTTGGCAACCCACAGATGATTTCTGATTTTGCTTCAGCGATCGCTGCTTGAGAACCTAATTCACCAATATGAGCAGTTCCAATATTTGTAATAACAGCTATATCAGGACGAACAACACGAGTCAGTTGCTCTAATTCTCCCGAATTGCTCATACCCATTTCGACTACCGCGTAATCATGGTTACTAGTCAGCTCCAACAGGGTTTTAGGTACCCCAATGTGGTTATTAAAATTATCTTTAGTCGCGAGAACTTTATCTACCCCTGCCTCATACCGCAGAATACTAGCGATCATTTCTTTTACTGTTGTCTTACCGTTACTCCCAGTTATTCCAACTATCTTAATTTGCGCACTGAATTTATTTCTCCACCAACAAGATAGGTCTGCTAATCCTTGATGGGTATCATGGGTTATAAGGTAAGTTCTATCGCCCCCTAATATGCATTTGCTGTAATCCACTGAAACCATACATGCGGTCGCGCCCCTTTCAAAAGCCTCAAAAATGAAATCATGGCCGTCAAAATTAAGACCTTTTAAAGCCACATACAAATCGCCTTTGTTAATATCACGACTATCTGTGGATATTCTTGAAACCAGTATCGACGAATCACCAATGAACTGTGTCTGGGTATCCGACGCGTAGTCCTCAATTCTAAACATGCGTGCAGTCCTGGTGTCCGTTAGAATCAGGATGTAACTTTTTTAAATACTCTTCAGCGACTGCGTAATCGTCAAACGGTATCCGTTCACCGCAAACATCTTGATACTTCTCGTGTCCTTTCCCAGCGATACATATAATGTCGTTTTTATTAGCTAACTCTATAGCCCGAAAAATCGCGGACCGTCGGTCCAGTTCGACAAGAAACTGGCTCTCATTACCCCCTGTTACTTGCTCGATGATTTTCTCAGGCGTTTCATACCTAGGATTATCTGTGGTAACAATCGCAATATGGGAGAACTCGAGAACAGCCCGGCCCATTAACACCCTTTTGTCCTTGTCTCTATCACCGCCAGCTCCAAAGACTGTAATTACGCGCCCATTTGATGAAAGAAGGGATTTTAGAGTCGAGAGAACTAGGCTGAGTGCGGCAGGAGTATGTGCATAATCAATATATACACGCCGATTATATTTTTCTCCAACTCGCTGTAAACGTCCTTCTGAATGCCTCAAATCACCAATAGCATCACAAGCCTTTAGAAAATCGACTCCTGAACAAAGTAACCCCCCCAAAACAGCAAGCATATTGCTCACATTAAACTCACCAAAAATATGGGATTTTATTTCTTTGGAGCCCCATGGCGTGACGACGCTAAATTTTGAACCATCAATCGATAAGGCTAATTGACTGACATGAATATCAGCATTTTTTTTTGCCGTGCTATAAGTGATTACGCGCTTATCTTTCCGCTTGAGACTCGCGGCAAGATCGGTACCAAAATTGTCGTCAATATTGATAACAGCATAAGATAATGTATCAAACAAAAACAGTTGCGCTTTTGCAAGTCCGTAAAGCTCGAACGTTCCATGATAATCTAGATGATCATGGGATAGATTAGTAAAAATTGCGACGTTTACTCTCGTTCCATTTAGCCTATTTTGCGTCAACGCGTGGGATGAAACTTCTATAGACACACATGAAACACCCGATTCCGTAAGATCTTTAAAGGTGCGCTGAAGAGCAAGTGCATCTGGAGTTGTTCTAGTATCACAATGGCTTACATCAATCTTTTTACCGGGGATATTTAAACCAAGAGTTCCAATGCATGCGCTATCTCGACCTAGCAAAAAAAAAGCTTCAGCGAGCCAGTTAACACAAGTAGTTTTACCATTAGTGCCCGTTACACCCAAAACATGCATACCGTTCGTTGGGTCACCATAAAAGAGGGCTGCAAATTCACCCATCAAAGCCCTTACGTTATTAAACCCCATGTTGGGTAATTGGTGATTGGCATTCCAGACCCATCCATCACGCTCCCAAATAACAACCGAACAACCTTTCTCGATTGCTTCACTGATATGAGTGCGGCCATCTTGATTGCTGCCAGGATATGCAAAGAAAATATCACCCTTTTTGGTAAATCGGCTATCATTTGATAAACCCGTAGGAGCAACTTTTAGTTCACTCAGTTTTTGTTTTAAGTTGTTGCCATTATTAATATTCGCTCCGGATAACCCAGATTGAAAAAAACGTTCGATAGCGGATGCAGTCATACGGGTCCAGGCAAAGTTTCCTGTTTTGCCTCCTGCTCAATGACAAAGTCATCGGGATCAATGCCTAATATCGTTAAAGCTTCTTCCATGATCTTTCGAAACACTGGGGCCGCTACGATACTCGCGTAATATGAACCCAGGCTTGGCTCGTCAACCATAACCGCCACGATAAGCCGAGGATTAGAAACTGGAGCAATGCCCACGAATGAAGAACGATACTTACCACGAGCGTAAGAGCCTCCAAAGGCAACTTTCGCAGTACCAGTCTTACCAGCCACTCGATAACCCGGAACAGCGGCATTGAACCCCGTACCTTTCTCATTAGTCACCGTCTCAAGCATTTTAAGTACCGCTCGCGCGGTATCCTTTGAAATAACGCGCTCGCCCTCTACCGCCTGTGTGCGTCTCTCAAAAGTAACTGGTATCAACACGCCATCTCGAGCAAAAATACTGTACGCACGGGCCAATTGGAGAAGGCTCGCAGACACACCCATTCCATAAGAGATAGTCGCCTGATCAATTTCTCTCCATTTTTCCGGAGGTCTCAAACTACCTGAAGCCCCTCCGGGGAACCGCAGTTTCGGGGTCTTGCCAAAGCCGGACTTTGATAAAACCCTCCATAAGTCGCGGGGTGCCATCTTTTGTGCGATTTTCACGGTTCCGACATTTGAAGACCTCTGGATAACCTGAGCCACAGTTAACAAACTATCATCCTCGGGATGATCATCCTTTATCGTTCGACCACCGATACGCAACCGACCATCCTCAATATCAATTGGTGTTTTTGGTGTTACAAATTTACCCTCTAGAGCAGCTGCGATAGTAAAAGGCTTCAACGTAGACCCAGGTTCAAACTGATCGATAATCGCACGATTGCGAAGTAAATCTGGAGTGAAAGATGAGCGATTATTCGGGTTATAACTTGGCCAGTTTGCGAGCGCTAAAATTTCTCCGGTTATGGTATCCAAAACAACAACACTCGCGGACTTTGCTTCGTACTCTAGTGCTACGTTTTTTGCCTCGGAAAACGCTAAATATTGGAGGTTACGGTCGATTGATAGTGACAATTGAGTTCCATTCGCAGCCTCCCTAATAGTAGCCACTTCCTCGATCACTTGATTCTTATTATTTTTATTGATTCTACGACTACCGGACCTACCAGCAAGAGTCTCCTGATATGAATACTCCAAGCCTTCTTGCCCTTTCTGATCACGATTTGTAAAGCCGACCAAATGGGCCGTAGCCTCTCCATTCGGATAGTATCTTTTATATTCCGTCTCTAAGGATATTCCCGGCACCTTTAGGGATATTACTTGTTGGGCTAAATTTGGTGCAATTTGCCTTTTCAAATAAACAAATGTTTTCTTTTTACTTAAACGTCGTTTTATAAAATCAACGTCAAGATCCAATAATTCAGAGAGTCTGACTAACTTTTCTGGCGCGACACTTCCAAATTCAATTTGCTCAGGATTAGCAGTGACTGTCTCAACGGCTGTGCTAATAGCTAAGGTCTCGCCATTTCGGTCAGTTATTAAGCCGCGAGTCGCAATCAGTTCTTTTGTTCTTGAATATCTTTTCTCCGCCTCAGCTTGCAAGAAATCTTTGTTGACGCTCTGACAATAAAGAGCCCGCGCGGCCAAAGCCATAAAACCTATGAACATCAGCGTTACCAGAAGTCGTGCTCTCCAAACTGGCAGTCGAATGGTCAATACTGAATGGGGTTTAGACGTCATTGCTTAGTAAGCGCGGGAGGGGAAGGAAGCAAAATTATGTCCTCTGATGTGGGGTACTTCATATTGAGTTTCTGTGCTGCTAATCGCTCTATTCTCGACGGGCTTGTGAGTGTGGCTTTTTCAGTTACTAAGTTTGTATGGTGCCTGTCGATTTTTAATGCCTTATTTCTCTCCAATTCGATCTCATTAACCAGCTTTCTGGTGTCATGTCTAACGGTAACTAATGATATAGCCGATGTGATTAACAATATAAAAAGCACTAGACTTATTTTCACGAGACACACCTCTCGGCTACTCTTAGAATCGCACTTCGTGAGCGCGGATTTTTCTCGATTTCAGCTGGGCTCGGCCGTACCGCCTTTCCAATCGATTTAAATAATGTTTTAGGCAGATCAATTTGTCGGATAGGCAACCGATCCGGCACATTCGAACGTGACTCCCTGACAATAAAGTGCTTCACCATTCGATCTTCCAAGGAGTGAAAACTGATGATTACCAAGCGCGCACCGCCTAATAAAATGGAAGCCACCTGGCCCAAGAAGGCTTCTAAATCTTCCAATTCTCGATTAAGGTAAATACGAATAGCTTGAAACGTTTTGGTTGCTGGATTTTTTGTAGAGTGGAATCTTTTAGGTATCGCCTTTTCTACCAACTGACTAAGTTGACTTGTCGTGCTTATCCTCTCCATCGTCCGGGCGGTTACAATGGATCTCGCAATTCGCGGCGCGAATCTTTCCTCTCCGTAGACCTTAAGAACTCTTGCCAATTCTGATTGAGGTACGGAGTTAAGCCATGCCTCTGCAGTTGAGCCGGAATTAGTGTCCATCCTCATATCTAATGGTCCGTCATGCGAAAAACTAAATCCGCGAACAGCGGAGTCAAGCTGAGGCGATGAGACTCCCAAGTCTAGTAAGACCCCATCCACATGAGATACCCCGATCTTATTTAAGATCGTTTTAACGTCACTAAAGGTACCGTGAAAAATTTTAAAATTATCCGACTCAAGTTTTTTACCCTCAATAATAGCCTGTGGATCTTTGTCGATAGCGACTAACAAACCCCGACTATTCAAACGCTTGAGCACCTCTTTAGCATGACCGCCTCTGCCAAAGGTACCGTCCAGGTATATGCCATCGGGTTTTATACTTAGAGCATCTACGGCTTCATGCAACAAAACCGGCATATGAGACCGCAAGCAAGCATCAACTATTTTGTGTTGATCGTCAGAGCGCAAAATCTTCCATCCCAGGCGGAGGACTAGTTGGTCCCTCATCGAACTGAGAAATTTGCTGTTCCCAGGAGGACTCACTCCATAACTCGAAATGGCTACCTTGCCCAACGAGCATGATTCTCTTCTCCAAACCCGCAAAGTGCCGTTGCGAAGTCGATATCAGCACCCTTCCAGAGTTATCAAGCTCCATTTCCTCGGCAAATCCGACCAACAAGCGTTTCCATAAACTTAACTTGGGATCGAAACTTGGAAAAGTCATGATTTGCGCTCTTATAGGAGCCCAGGCTTCAGAAGGATATATTAGTAAACAGCGATGCGGATGAGAAGTAAGTACTAACTTTTTTTCGGGGCCAGAAGTTATCGCCTCCCGATGTTTAGTCGGAATAGCCAAGCGCCCTTTGGCATCCAGGTTAATCCCTACAACCCCTTGAAACATAAACTCACCCCAGCTTGATAGAGCAGTAGCTCCCCTATTTCCCCCACTTTTTGCTACATTTACCCACTGTAGGCGAAAAATCGAAACGGGTCAAGTAACTAAACTAATAAAAACCAATACTTAGGACATACGTTTACAACGCAGCAATCTGCTTTAGGACAAAAACTATAAAGTTTGGAAGTCGGTCTATAAGCCGGGTTCTGTCTTTCGACTGAAAGTCGAGAGGCAATCATTCATCTGGATCAAAAGTTACCCTTTGATTCTAGCGACCTACCCGAGGGCAACGCGAGCAACGTCTAAGCCCTCCTATTTGGTCTTGCTCCGGGTGGGGTTTACACTGCCAACCCTGTTGCCAAGGCCGCGGTGAGCTCTTACCTCACCTTTTCACCCTTACCTCGAATCTTTCGATCAAGGCGGTACGCTTTCTGTTGCACTATCCATCGTCTCACAACGTCCGGTCGTTAACCGGCACCCCGCTCTTTGGAGCCCGGACTTTCCTCTACAAATCCAAAGATCATGCAGCGATTACCCGACCGACTTCCGTCAATACTATACTATAAAAATCAATATCTTAATTGAAACGAATGATTAGGTCTCAATACTCCAACCTAGCGTCTGACCAGACCTAAATGGAACAATAGCACCGCCAGAGTATGGATACGTAAGCGGAATCGCTTGTTCTTTACGCACAAGTTTGATGGAATCTGTATTTAAATCTAATTCATAAAACCTTGCCCCAAACGTAGACGCAAAATTTTCTAATTTATCCATTGCTCCTACAGAATCAAAAGCTTCCGCATAACACTCGATGGCGGCATGAGCTGTATACACTCCAGCGCACCCACAAGAGGCCTCTTTCGTATGCCTTTCATGGGGAGCGCTATCGGTCCCCAAGAAATACTTAGGGCTACCGGAAACTGCGGCCCTTAAGAGCCCCAATCGGTGTTCCTCTCTTTTGAGGATAGGTAGGCAATAGTGGTGGGGTCGAATACCACCATCAAATAAATCCCCACGGTTTAGTAATAGATGATGCGCAGTAATTGTGGCTGCAACTTTATCAGAGCACGAATTCACAAAATCAACGGAATCGCGGGTAGTTATATGCTCAAGAACAATCTTAAGATCTGGAAATTCTTTAACCACGTGCGAAAGCACCGAATCTAAAAATACTTTCTCGCGGTCAAAAATATCGACATCCTTACCGGTAACCTCCCCATGAAGCAAGAGCGGGACACCGTAATTCATCATGGCCTCAAGAACGTTAAACCGACCCCGTAAGTCAGTTACTCCTGAGTCAGAATTAGTCGTAGCACCTGCCGGGTAATACTTCACTCCATGGACAATACCTGACTCTTTAGCCAATAAAATTTCCGCAGGCGTCGTCCGATCGGTCAAATATAACGTCATCAACGGGTTAAACAGCTTACCATTGGGTATCGCTGCCATGATTCTTTTTCGGTAATCATTCGCCATCGCCGTCGACACAACAGGAGAACGAAGGTTTGGCATAACAATCGCCCTACGAAACTGCGTTGATACATGTCCGACCGAAAGAGGCAACATCTCATCATCCCTGAGGTGGATATGGAAGTCATCTGGCTGACGAATTACTAGCTCATTCATGATTTTTTCGAAACGCCTTCAACATTTCATTCATTTTTAATATCCAACGCAATACGATAAATTGTTTTGCGAGAAGTATCAGTATATTTTGTAACGATATCAACCGCCTGCCTCAAAGGTAACGACACCAACAGTTCACGCAACAATTGGTTTACATTAGCTGGAATCTGCTCTGGAGTGTCCAATTCGACTGGTAAAAATAAAACAAGGACAAACTCACCTCTTGATTGGTATACCCCCGATGCAACCCATTCTAAAGCCTCTCGAATAGAAAATGAAACTGTCTCTTCATTAGCTTTCGTAAGTTCACGACCGATGAATATCTGTAAATCCTCACCCAAACTTAGTGCTATATCGCTCAAGCTATCTTTAATTCGATGCGGACTCTCGAATAAAATTACCGGGATATCATAGGTTTTAAGACTCAGCAAGAATTGCTTTCTCTCTCCAGCTTTAGGAGGCAAAAAACCCCTAAATACGAAGCCTTTTTGATTCAAGCCGCTAACAGATACGGTAGCCGCAAGTGCGCTTGCCCCTGGGATTGGCTCTACGCGATATCCAGCATCACGAGACTTCGAAACTAAAATCGCACCGGGATCAGAGATCCCAGGCGTTCCTGCATCCGAAACAAGCGCGACTGAATTACCCTCAGACAATAATTGTATGATGCCGTCAGAGGATGCGACTTCATTATGTTCTCGATGAGAAATCAACCGACTTTGAATATTCAGTTGAGATAACAAGCCTTTGGTAACGCGAGTATCTTCCGCAGCAATAACGTCTACCGAGCTAAGAATCTTAATCGCCCGGAGCGTTATGTCACCCATATTTCCAATAGGGGTAGCAACAACATAAAGTGTAGCTGGTCTCACCCCATTGCCGGTTTCATCGCTCATCGCTCATCGCTTTGGACGAGTGTAGTGCAACAATATGGCGAGACGAATTGAGTCATACTTACAATATATTTTATTACCAATACCGACATTATCCCAATAAAAAATACATTGTCAGTTAAAATGACGTGATAAACAAACAACACTCACAATTCAACATCGAATTATGAAGGGTATCGTTAATTAAATGAGTCTTGAAGCAAGAATTACATCCCACTTTATGAATAGCATTCGGACCAAGCAGGAATCCCAAGCGGCGTTGCTTGATCCCCTCACCAAGGCTATTAAACTGATGTCTAAATCTTTAGTGGCAAAGCATAAGATAATGACATGCGGAAATGGTGGCTCCGCAGCAGATGCACAACATTTTTCTGCTGAATTATTAAATCGATTCGAACGCGAACGTAGCCCACTCGCCGCCCTTGCATTGACAACAGACACCTCGACATTAACGTCCATCGGAAATGACTATCATTTTAATGACGTTTTCTCGAAACAAGTCATGGGCTTAGGCAAACCCGGCGATGTCCTCTTAGCGATATCAACAAGCGGAAACTCCGAAAATGTTCTCGCGGCCATAAATGCGGCGCATGAACTAAAAATGCACGTAGTTGCTTTGACTGGCAAAAGGGGGGGACGAGTGACACAAACATTGGCAGAAAAGGACGTTCACGTATGCGTCCCGAGCGAGCAGACAGCGAGAATTCAAGAAATACACTTATTGTGTTTGCACTGTTTATGTGATGGAATTGATTCACTTATCTTAGGAGACGAACAGAATGTATAAATCAGCGATTTCAATGGTTCTTATAGTTTCACTCTCAGGTTTACTTCAAGGCTGTTTGGGTCCGGCAGTTGTGTCTGCAGGTATTGGAGCGACAATGATGGCTGAGGATCCAAGGACTGCTGGGACGATTGTTGATGATCGAATTATTGTTAGCAAATTGTCATCAAGAATTAAGGATAAATACCCAGACCAGGCAAAGATTCATGTCACGTCATACAATAATGTTGTTCTTCTTACAGGACAGGTGACAGCAGAGGCCATCAGAGATGATCTACAACTAATGGTCCTTGAAACTCAATCTGTACGGGATTTTAAAGATGAAACTATGGTTCGAGAATTTAGCACATTTCGTGAATTCACCAAAGACGGCGCTATCAAAACTCAAGTAGTCAGTCTGTTAACCCGGAGTAAGGATGTACGCATTGTTAGAGTCAGCACTACTGTAGAAGCCGGCACCGTGTATCTAATGGGCTTGGTAACTCGGGATGAGGGCGAAACAGCGGCTCAAATTGCAGCTTCAGTAAAAAATGTGTCGAAAGTTGTGAAAATTTTTGAATACGTCGACTAATTATGAGTCAGGTCGAACTTGAGCGTCCTAACCAGATACAACTCCTAACGTGATACAACAAAGTTAGGCACTACAGGTTCTCGAGCCGATTTGTAACGCTAAGATCGACTCGGGAACTTAAGTTAGCATTCATACACCAATTGGGTCGTGTTCAATCGGTAACGCCATGCGAAATAAATATATACTTCCCAACGAGCTCGAAACAAGGCTGCAAGGTGCACCCCGACCATTGGTGTTTACCAACGGTGTTTTTGACATACTTCATCGGGGCCATATAACGTATCTTGCCCAAGCAAAAGCACAGGGAGCCTACCTCGTCGTTGCATTAAATACCGATAGCTCCGTAAAGAGGTTGGGGAAAGGCGCAGACAGGCCGATTAACAACACGGACGACCGAATCGCAGTCATAGGTGCTTTAGAAAGTGTCGACGCAGTTACAAGCTTTACGGAAGACACTCCTTTGAGTCTCATCATGCAGATTAAGCCTGATATTTTGGTGAAAGGCGGAGACTGGACAGAAGATAAAATAGTTGGAAGCCTTGAAGCGAAACATTGGGGTGGAAAAACGATGTCCATTCCATTTCAATTTGAGACTTCCACCAGCAACACAATCGAACGCATACGCAAAAGATAAGAGAAATGTATAGAGTCGCTTTGATCTTAATTGCATTCTGTTGCTCCTTAGCTCAAGCTGAAAATATAAGGTCCCATGGAATGGCGATGCATGGGAGCCCAAAGTATCCGTCAAATTTTCAACATTTCAATTACGTTAACCCTGCCGCCCCTAAAGGTGGGCAACTTAAACTCGGCGCTGTTGGCACCTTTGATAGCTTCAATCCATACATCCCAAAAGGTAATGCCGGCGCCGGCGCGACGATGGAAACTTTAATGACGACAAGCGCGGATGAGCCATTCAGTGCCTACGGTCTGATTGCAGAGTCCATCGAGGTGCCAGAGGACCGCAGCTGGGCTCAGTTCAAAATTCGAAAGGAAGCCAAATGGCATGATGGACAACCCATTACCGTGGATGACGTCATCTGGTCGCTAAACACGCTCAAAGAATTTGGGCATCCGTTCTACCGCTTTTACTATGGCGATGTATCTTCCGCAATCAAGGTAGCTGAAGACACCGTGAAGTTCGAGTTTTCAGATAAAACAAACCGCGAACTACCCCTTATTGTTGGGCAGATGCCCATCCTTCCCAAACATTATTGGAAAGGAAAAGATTTTACCTTGACGACGCTTGAACCGCCCTTAAGTAGCGGACCATATCGTATTAAAAGTTTTGAACCAGGACGGTTTATCACCCTAGAGCGAGTAAAAGATTATTGGGGGCTAAATTTACCTGTCAATATAGGTACAAACAATTTCAATAATATTCGAATTGATTATTACAGAGACGAAACAGTCATACGTGAGGCGCTTAAATCAGGGGATATTGATTACAGGGAGGAAAATCAAGCTAAAGCTTGGGCGCTTGACTATGACACACCAGCGGTGGCACAAGGCCGACTAAAAAAAGTCAATTTACGACACTATAATCCGACCGGCATGCAGGCATTCGTGTACAACACGAGACGGCCTATCTTCAAAGACGTAAGAGTCAGGCAAGCGCTCGCGTATGCTTTCGATTTCGAATGGACAAATAAAAACTTGTTTTTTGGTCAGTACACGAGGACAAAAAGCTTTTTTTCAAACTCTGATTTAGCCGCTAAAGGTCTGCCCACTGGGCTAGAACTGAAAATTCTTAAAAAGTACGAAAATAAAATCCCAAAAAGTATTTTCACAACACCTTATGAACCCCCCGTAACCGACAGCCTGGGTTGGCCTCGAAACAACTTAACTACGGCTAAAGAACTATTACAAGACGCGGGATGGAACGTAGAGGACATGATCCTGACTAACAGCGACAGTGGCGAGTTGTTTACCTTCGAAATATTACTCTACAGCGAAGGGTTCGAACGAATAGTTTTACCATTTGCACGAAACTTAAAAAAACTCGGTGTTGATGTGAGAGTTCGAAGAGTTGACCAAACCCAATATATCAATCGAGTTCGCAATTTCGATTATGACATGATCGTATCTGGGTGGGGGTCATCAGAATCCCCAGGGAATGAGCAATTTGGTCATTGGTCCTCAACTGCTGCGGATTCTCCTGCCGCAAGCAACTACGCGGGAGTGAGAGATCCGATTGTTGACGAGCTAATCAGCGGGCTTGTTCAAGCGAAATCAAGAGAGGATCTCGTTGCTCGCACCAGAGCTCTAGATCGATTGCTACTCTCCGGGTATTACGTAATACCTCAATGGCATCTAACCTCACAAAGAATCCTTTATTGGGATAAGTTCGGTTTGCCTAAAGTCACACCCAAATCAGGCACATCAACCAACTTGTGGTGGTTCGACAGCGATAAATTTGAACAACTGGATCTGACAACTTCAACTCAGCGCAGCGAATCGAACGCCAACTGGCTAGCATACGGCTTATTAGCTTTAGCTCTTTTATTTGGCGCCCTCACCTTCAACCGAATCAAACGGAAAAAATCGTGACACCCTATATTTTCAGGAGATTACTACTCATCATCCCGACATTACTAGGGATCATGCTGACCAACTTCCTAGTTATTCAGACAGCTCCTGGTGGACCGGTTGAACAAGCAATCGCGCAGCTCTCTGGGCATTCCAATGCGATAACGGAGAGAGTGACGAAGACTGGTAGCCAGGAAACACTGAGTGAGGTATCCACATCAAACAACCTTGATAACAGTTCGTCGACTCCTTACAGAGGGGCACAAGGCCTAGATCCAGAATTCATCAAAGAGCTTGAAAGCCGGTTTGGTTTTGATAAGCCGCTCCATGAGCGATTCTTAAAAATGATGTCCGACTATCTTACATTCGATTTCGGAAAAAGTTTCTATCGCGATACTGATGTGGTTGACCTAGTGTTGGAAAAACTACCTGTCTCCATCTCTCTAGGGCTCTGGACAACGCTGATTGTTTATCTAATATCAGTCCCACTTGGTATCCGAAAAGCTGTGGCAGACGGGAGTCAATTCGATATGATTTCGAGCTTCGCGATCATAATCGGCACAGCGATACCTGGTTTCTTGTTTGCGGTTTTCATGATGGTCATCTTCGCTGGTGGCAGCTACCTTGATTGGTTTCCTTTAAGGGGTTTGCAATCAGAAGAGTATTTATCCAAAAGTGCATTTGAATGCGCAGCCAGTCTTGGCTGCGTGAAAGATTATTTCTGGCATCTTGCGCTCCCCATTCTTTCCATGGTGATCGGAGGCTTTGCAGGCCTAACCATGCTTACTAAAAACTCATTCATGGATCAAATACATCAGCAATATGTATTGACGGCTAGAGCGAAAGGTTTGACAGAAAAACGAGTGCTTTATGGCCATGTTTTCAGGAATGCGATGCTGATTGTCATTGCAGGGTTTCCATCCGCTTTAGTCAGCATCTTATTTACGGGTTCCCTTCTCATAGAAATTATCTTTTCTCTTGACGGTTTGGGACTACTCGGATTTGAAGCAGCATTTAGCAGAGACTACCCATTGATGTTTGGATCATTATTTTTCTTTTCATTGCTAGGATTAATAATGAACTTGATTGGAGACGTCATGTACATGGTGATTGACCCTAGAATCGATTTCGAAGGTCAATCGTAACGGCTACTGTAATTAAAAAATTATCATGACAAATAATCCCATCACTCTCAGGCGACTCGAAAACTTTAAGAAAAGTAGAAGAGGATATGTGTCGTTCTGGATTTTTTTAGTACTTCTGGCGCTCACTTTACCAGCGGAATTTATTGCCAACGATAAGCCGATTGCCGTCTCCTATCAGAGTGACCTTTTTTTTCCAATATTTAAAGACTACAAAGAGACCGAATTCGGAGGGACCTTTGAAACAGCGACTGACTTCACTGACCCGTTCATTATTAAAAAAATACAAAATGAAGGTTGGATTATTAATCCTCTAGTCCCTTTTGATCATCAGACAGTGGCTTGGGATTTAACTATGCCTGCCCCATCTGCTCCAGACGCTATTCATATTCTTGGAACAGACGATCAAGCGCGAGATGTCCTTGCCCGAGTCATATATGGCTTTCGAATATCGGTACTTTTTGGATTTACCCTGACGCTAATCAGCGCAATCATTGGAGTTTTGGCAGGAGCGCTACAAGGTTACTTTGGTGGCTGGGTCGACCTCATAGGGCAACGGTTGATTGAGATCTGGTCAGGCATGCCGACTCTTTATCTGTTAATCATACTTGCCAGCATAATCGAACCTAATTTTTGGTGGTTATTAGGGCTGCTGCTTTTATTCAGTTGGATGGGTTTTGTGGGCGTCGTCCGCGCAGAATTTTTGAGGGCAAGAAACTTTGATTATGTTAGGGCCGCCCGAGCACTTGGCTTAGGTGACTTTAAAATTATGCTCAGGCATGTTTTGCCTAACGCGCTGGTGGCAACAATGGCATTTATGCCCTTCACCCTAGCAGGGTCTGTTACCGTTCTAACTTCTCTGGACTTTCTTGGAATTGGTCTGCCAGCAGGTTCAGCGTCACTTGGTGAACTCCTAGCGCAAGGAAAAGCAAATTTCCAAGCGCCATGGCTCGCATTAACAGGGTTCTTCGTTATCGCAATTATGTTGAGTCTATTGATTTTTATCGGTGAGGCAGTTCGGGACGCCTTTGATCCACGAAAACTATTTACTAACCAATAAAGCTGACGCATTCGTAGGCTCTGATTAATAATGACATCACCTCTTCTTAGTATAAAGCAGCTCGACGTCGACTTTCACCAAGGAGAGAAACGTACCAGTGCGGTAAAGAAAGTAACATTGGATGTCCATCATGGAGAAACGATTGCCCTGATTGGGGAGAGCGGATCTGGAAAATCCGTAACAGCACTGTCCGTACTCCAATTACTTCCTTATCCCACTGCACGGCATAGTCAAACCAGCTCAATTCAATTTGACAAACTCGAACTTATTGGCACTTCAGAGACAACGCTGAGAAAGATAAGAGGCAACAGAATATCCATGATATTCCAGGAGCCCATGACCTCGCTCAATCCATTGCACACCGTTGAAAAACAGATCAGTGAGGTCCTGCTACTGCACGAAGGACTAAATAAGAAGCAAGCTAAAAATCGTGTCGTTGAATTATTGGAACTAGTTAAAATTCCTAACCCCATCGAGCGGCTAGAGTCATATCCACACCAACTGTCTGGAGGACAAAGGCAACGGGTCATGATTGCCATGGCTTTAGCTAACAAGCCAGATTTGTTAATTGCAGACGAACCTACTACCGCCGTCGATGTAACAGTTCAAGCGCAGCTTCTTGAGTTACTACAATCTCTGCAAAAAAAACTTGGGATGGCGATACTGCTCATAACTCATGACCTAAGAGTTGTCTCCAAAATGGCGAGTCGCGTATATGTCATGAAACAGGGTGAAATCGTAGAGTCAGGGACGGTTGAAGATACATTTTCTCGACCCCGACATGAGTACACACGTATGCTCATCGACTCTAAGCCATCCGGACATCCAGAACCTGTTAACTCCAATGCGCCAGAAATAATCCGCGTAAAAAATTTACGTGTTTGGTTTCCGATAAAGCGAGGTTTTTTTCGTAAAACAGTAGGTCACATCAAAGCTGTGGATGAAATCAATTTTTTTATTAAGTCCGGTGAAACACTTGGGCTTGTTGGCGAAAGCGGATCAGGGAAAAGCTCGCTAGGAATGGCTTGCTTGAGATTGATTGATAGCAATGGAGAAATAATTGTTGCGAACCAGCGCATTGACCATCTAAATCAAAGGTTACTTAAACCCTACAGAAAAAATGTACAAATTGTTTTCCAGGACCCCTTTGGAAGCCTCAGTCCGAGGATGACGATCGGACAGATCATCTCGGAAGGGCTGGTGCTGCATGGCGTAGCTCAAACTACTCAGATTCTGGATCAAATTATTGGCAAGACCCTTGAAGAAGTTGGTTTATCTGGTGAAATGAAGAATAGATATCCCCACGAGTTTTCCGGTGGTCAGAGACAAAGAATATCGATTGCACGAGCGATCGCATTAAAGCCTAAGCTTATCGTATTGGATGAACCAACGTCTGCGCTAGACCTGTCAATTCAAGCACAAATCATCGAGCTGCTTCGTGACCTGCAGAAAAAATACGCCATCTCATATCTGTTCATTAGTCATGATTTAAACGTCGTTAAAGCTATGTCTCATCGGGTCATGGTCATGAAAGATGGACAAATAGTAGAGGAAGGGCAGGTTGATGAGATATTTAACGCTCCGGGTGATGAATATACAAAAACATTGCTCGCGGCGTCAGTTGAGCTCTCCACTACATAGCTTCCACTAGCTGAGAGACACTTTTAGAGCTCCGAGATATTCAATGTGAACCGTCAGCTTCGCCTAAATCTGATGTGTCAATCGCTTCAAGCTGAAGATCTTGAATAATTTGTATACGTTCGGGATAAATTTCGTTTTTCTCAGGCATTGGGTCGATTTCAGATAATGGTCGTAAATAAAAGACGTAGGCCGCCATCACCACGTTAAGAATGATCAAAAAATAGCCTAATTTTTTAGCCATATTAAGAGACTTCTTTCAAAAAAATATTTGAACTTACATTTTTTTCTTGAGGCTTTTAGCGATCTCTCGAAGACCTAACAAAATTACATCATCCTGTTGTATAACAGGTCTTAAGAAACCATCGCGAATTTTGGCGGCGGCTCCGCCAGCTAAAATAATTTTTACATCATCGTATCCCGAAGCTTCCATATCATCACAAAATGATTCTATGGTTTTACATGTTGCCCTGATAGCTCCTGAAGTAATTGCATCACGGGTAGTAACAGGGAAATTACTAAATTGCCCCTCAGCATCCGACAAATGTGCCGCATTAGAACCAAGAGATTGATGAATTAAATCGTAACCCGGAATAATAAGTCCACCAATGAACACCCCACCTTCAGTCACGCCATGTATTGTCGTAGCTGTTCCGGAACACACGGTCACAAGATTACCCATTTGCAGAGTTTTCGCACCAATAACCGCCGCCCAACGATCAGGGCCTAACTGGTTTGATTGAGCGTATGAATTAATTACCCCACACTGCTCTGGCTTCGCCTCCACCCAGTAAGGCTCGATATTCCAAAGGCGAATAGCCTTATCAACAGCCGATCCGGCCTCTTCACCTGCTACATTCGAAATCACTATCGAATTAGGAGCAGTCAAGTCTGACCAATATAAAGATAATTTATCCATAGCGGACAAAGGACACTGCCCTTGAGTCACCCATATATCTCCAGACGTTGTCGCCCATTTGACTTGTGTATTGCCAATATCAACAACTAAGATCATTAGAACGTCTTTACCCCGTCAGTCGAATATCATTTACTTAACTATATACGATGAATGCTAATCAATATATTTGTACCTCTCCAGAAATATAACGCTCAGCCTTTCCGTTAACACTCACAATCAAAGCTCCGTTGGAGTCAACGTCCAAAACATCTCCTTCTACTTGCCGGCCACCAGGTAAAACAAAAGAAATCCTTCGATTATGATAAGCATGCATGGCACACCAATCCGAGCGAAAAAAATCAAAACCATCAGCGAAGTATCGCTCCAGAACATTATCTAATTCTAAAACCGCACTGCCGACCAAAACATTACGGTCGATAGATGCGCCTAGGCTATGCAGATCGATAGCCGGTTGATCAATATCTTTAATTAATGTTTGCGGAAGACAGATATTGACTCCTATCCCGATAACCACGAAACATTGCCCGCTTATTGATGTGGATTCAATTAAAACTCCTGCTAATTTTTGCTTATCAAACAGAATATCGTTAGGCCACTTTAAACGACAGTCGACATCAGCGAGTGCGTTTATCGAGCGAACGAGTGACAACCCAACAACTAGGGGTATAGTGGCGATGCCCCTCAGCATGGCGGCAGAGGAGACACTGCGTAACATTGAAAAAGTCACAGATCCGCCAGGAATGGAGATCCACTGTCTGCCTTTAGTGCCTCTGCCGGCTGTCTGCGTCTCCGCAATTCGAATTAATCTATCCTGAGCTTGACCCGCTCTTATCAAAGCCAATAAATCATCATTGGTTGAAGCTGTCTTCGCAGTCACCTCAAAACTAAATCGATCAGCGTCCAATCCCGCTACTGCGCGAATTTTTTCGGCGCACAACCTTTCAGAAACCTGACTCAACATGACCATCTCGCCCTCCAGTCGAGTAATAAATGTGGGGCCTTGGTTAATCTGATGAATCGCCGCTTCTACGTCTCTTAAGTTAGCCCCAAGCTTTCGACCCAAGTGCTTTATAGAGGATATCCCTGTCACAGATAAAGTGGACAGAATTTCTCTAGCTAAACTCATTACTAATCAAACACCAAGAGTTGATATAAAAAAAATGCTTTAACGTAAAATATATGTATCCAATCAAAAGTTTGATTCCTCGCTAATAACTGATGTAACTAACATTCAAATGAAATTCATAAGTAATTTAACATCTCAGCATATTGCCAGATATCCAAACCTAGAACTAAAAGATCTTTATAAGCTTCTGCATCAAAGTGCATTAGGCGCAAACCACGCCAACGCCACGGATGACGTTCTGGAGAAAGCATTCAATCTCGAATTAAATAATTTAACAGAGACTCACGTCGAGCCAGCCATTGATCCCATATCTCCCGACGGAAAAATCGCCAGAATTCACCTCCGATCATACCTAGCTCAAGACTATTCAAAAGAAAATCTATTATCAGCCTTTATCCAAACCACTAAAAATGAAACTGGATCTAGAGAGAAATTAAAGAAGTTTTGTAGTTGTCTCAAAGACTTGTCAGCTGCCAACCAATTGCCCTTTAGCCCAGAAGAAACTGAGATATTTGTCAATGACATTGAGAGCAAAGATTATCCAATTTTAAGGCATTCAGATGGATTTAAAAAAGAATACGAACCAAGTTACCGAATCGTCCACCTCGACTTTTTACAACTCACTAAACTCGGCAACCCTTAGAAATCAACTCCTGAGGATAAGAGTTGAGAAGATAACCGTATTTTGGGCAACTGATGTAAAATTCACGGCCAATGGGTTGTGGTAAAAACCTTTTGAATCGGAATGCAACAATTGTCATAACAAATAATTGATTAGATCCACTCAAACAATATCAAGACACCAGTGAAAGCTAAAAACCCACCATCAACGAGTAACTTCGTTAAAGTAGCCATCGAAAATGATCTCGAGTCTGGTGCATTTAACAAAAGGCGGTGGAATGGGAAGCCTGGCACCTTGTCAGAACACCAAGAAGCCAGCCTCGATGAAGCAAAAATACGTACCCGATTTCCTCCAGAACCAAACGGCTATTTACATATAGGACATGCAAAATCAATCTGCCTAAACTTTGGTTTAGCTAAGGAGTATGGCGGTATTTGCCACCTGAGATTTGATGACACAAATCCTGCAACAGAAGAACATGAATATGTAGATTCAATTCGCGAATCCGTGAAATGGCTTGGTTTTGACTGGTCTCATCACGAATATTTTTCGTCTGACTACTTTGATAGACTCTACGAATTCGCAAAAGCATTAATTTGCGCAGATCTTGCTTACGTTGACTCGCTAGATGCAGATCAAATGCGCCTGTACCGTGGAACACTAACGGAACCTGGGAAAAATAGTCCATTTCGCGTACGGCCAAAAGATGCAAACTTAATGCTCTTTAGCGAGATGAAAGAGGGTAAACATCCAGATGGGGCACACGTGCTGAGGTTGAAAATTAATATGGCAAGTCCGAATGTCAATCTCAGAGACCCAGTAGCGTATCGAATCAAGCATGGCTCGCATCACCGAACAGGGGACACTTGGCCGATTTATCCGAGCTACGACTTTACCCATGGAGTTTCAGACGCGCTTGAGAATATAACCCACTCTATATGTACGCTAGAATTTGAGGACCATCGTCCACTTTATGATTGGCTAAACCAAAAACTACTGGAACTAGGGTTTCTACAAAAACCGCTGCCTCAGCAAATAGAATTTGCTCGACTAAACCTTTCCCACGTAATTCTATCGAAAAGAAAACTTATCCAGCTGGTTAAAGAAAAACATGTCGAAGGATGGGACGACCCACGAATGCCAACCCTGGTAGGTGCCCGTCGCCGAGGATACTCACCAGAAGGTCTTCGTCTTTTTACTGATCGTATCGGAGTCTCGAAGGCCGACTCTTGGATTGATTACACAATTCTTGAAGATTGTATGCGTGAAACGCTCAACGAATCATCACTTCGTAAAATTGCCGTTTTAAATCCTATCAAACTCATCATTGAAAATTTTAAGTCCGACTATACGGAAATATGTCATGCCCCTAACCATCCACAAAAAAAAGAACTTGGAAAGCGTGATGTTTCTTTATCTAGGGAATTATGGATCGAAAAAGAAGACTTTTCGGAAAACCCATCTAAAGGATACTTCCGACTATTTGTTGGAAATACTGTTCGTCTACGCTACGGTTATGTAATCAAGTGCACTGGTTTTGAGCGAGATAAACAAGGATCAGTAAAAACCGTGTTGTGTGAATATTTTCCGGATTCAAAATCTGGATCTCCTGGCGCTGATACGTATAAGGTGAAAGGTAATATCCACTGGGTTGACGCTAATAGCTCAATTAAAGCTGCTGTAATTCTTTACGATCGGTTGTTCGCGACAGAACATCCCGGAGAAAATGGAGATTTTATTGCCGATTTAAACACAAATTCGAAAAAGACTATTGAAGTTCAAATTGAGAGTTCAGCTGCCGAGGCTAATAAAGGTGAGTGCTTTCAATTCGAACGGCACGGGTACTTCACGGTTGACTCATCAAGTGAAACAGGAAATTTAGTCTTCAATCGAACAGTCACGCTCCGGGATAGTTGGAAAAAATAAGACAGCGCATAATACGTTTCAGCGTCACCAATCACGCATGTCTTAGCAGAGGGTCCCTGGCAAAACAGGACTACTTCTAATAAACACCATTATTGTCAGGATTGATAATTCATTAAGACGCCTATCTACTCCAAATCGAGAGATGAGCTAATATCTTTATTTTTGATAATTATCAAGCTTAGAAACATTTTATAACCACACTCAAAAATTGGGAGTCGTAATGATGATTAAAGGCTATGACGCTTTCCTAGATTGCCTCTCCTCGGAAGGCGTTGACTATCTTTTCGGCAATCCCGGGACCACTGAGCTAGCCATCATGGAAGCCGTTGGCAAACAAAGTAATATCGAATACGTACTCGGTTTACAAGAAAATATCGTTGTAGCAATGGCAGACGGCTACGCACGCGCATCAGGAAATCTGGCTGTAGCTAATGTTCATGTCGCACCCGGTCTAGGTAATGCGATGGGCTCGATTTATAACGCAAAATTTTTTGGATCTCCCGTACTCATCACAGCAGGACAGCAGGAACAAGGACACGGACTTACCGAACCCATGCTCTATGACCCGTTGGTTCCTATTGCGCAACCCCTCGTTAAGTGGGCTATTGAGTGCACGAGAATTCAAGATTTACCGCTTATCATTCATCGCGCAGCCAAAATAGCACTGACTCCGCCAATGGGGCCGGTTTTTTTAAGCTTGCCAGGAGATGTTTTGGATGATTCGGCTCAAATTGACATCGGTAAACCAACCCGAGTAAACACTCAGGTCCTACCTAATCAAGAAACGCTCAACTCCCTCGTACAAGCCATCCTTAATGCAGAAAACCCGGCGATTGTCGCTGGTCATGAGGTGGCGTCTAGGGATGCATTGGACGAGGCTGGTGATTTAGCGCTAACCATGGGAGCCGCTGTTTTTCAACAAACGGTTCCTTACTCCGCGCAGTTTAAAAGTGAGCATCCGACGTTTTTAGGCGCACTGTCACGCAATCAACAAGTATGTCGACAACAATTAGAATCGCATGATCTTGTTATTTTTTTAGGCTCAGATGTCCTAAGGATGTCTGTATTTAGCGAAACTGATCCTTTACCTCCACACATTAAAATCATACAAATTGGAGAGCGAGACTGGGAACTCGGTAAAAACTACTCCGCTGAATTCGCAGTTTGCGCCAACGTTAAAGAAACTGCATACGCGTTAAATAACGTGTTACAGACCATGATGAGCGATAGTCATAAATCTCTAGCGACAAAACGGTTAACAGATATTCAACGTCGTAATTGGTCATCTAGAAGGACAGAAAGGATCATCCAAGCAAAATCATTTGATAACACTAAACCAATAAACACACTAAAGCTCATGATGGAACTGGCCGGATCAATTCCAAATGATTGCGTCGTTATTGAAGAGGCTTTGAGCTCATCAGTAAACCTTCTGAATTACCTATCACTAAAAGATAACCAAGGGTATTTTGGGCTTGCATCGGGTGGCATTGGTTTCGCAATGGCGGGGGCAATTGGGATATCGCTTGCACTGCCAGATCGTCCTATAGTGGCATTAGTCGGCGACGGCAGCGCAATGTACAGCATACAAGCGCTATGGACAGCAGCTCATCTAAAACGTCCGATTACTTATGTTATCCCTAACAATCGAGGTTACAAGATTTTGAAACAACGTCTAATGTCTTTCAGGGGAACAGATAAATACATTGGTATGAATATTACTGACCCGGCGATAGATTACGTCAAACTTTCGGAATCAATGGGAGTGCCTGCAATTCGCATAGAGGATCCGGGTGACTTAAAGGATGCGCTGACACAAGCGGCTCGGAGTAATAGAACAAATCTTATAGAGGTGATGGTGTCTACAGATATAAATAGTTAAAAGTAGAGATATGCCAATCAATATACGTAAACTAACGGACAATCTTGGAGTAGAAATTTTAAACTTAGATCTCGCTAGCGCGCTCGACGACCGGACTATTCAGGAAATTGAAGATCTTTTCCTTCAGTATCAGATCCTGTATTTTGGACAGCAGACAATTAATCCAACAGAGCATGTGCAGTTTGGTCAACTCTTTGGCGAGCTTCAAGTTCACGTGATGAAGCAATATCATGACAATGAAAATCCGGAGCTGTATCGGCTGTCAAACATAGGTCAAGATGGGAAGCCTAATGGCATAGTCCCCGACCAAGGAACCCATGTTTGGCATACTGACGCGTCATGGCAAGAATACACAGGCCAAGCGACAATTATCTATTGTGAACGTCCCACCTCCACGGGCGGGGATACGCACTTCAGCGATATGTATGGCGCCTATGAGCGGTTGCCTCATAAATGGAAGAAAAGACTCCAAAACAAAAGAGCAGTTCATAGTCTTGATTTCTCAAGAAGCCGTCGTCACGGGCATCAGCCGATGACGAAGCAGCAAGTTGATTCGACACCCAAAGTAGATCACCCTATTTTAAGGACACATCCTGATACCCAAAGAAAGAGCGTATTCCTAGGTGATCACGCAGAGCATATTGTCGGCCTACCCTATCAAACAGGTAGGCAATGGATTGATGAACTAAATAAGTTAATCGTGCACGATGATTTGTCTTATAGACATAAGTGGAAAAAAGGAGATTTATTAGTCTGGGATAATCGCTGCCTTATGCATCGGGTGGAACATTACGATGCCTCAAGAGAGGGCAGGACTATTCGACGTTGTACAGTTATTGATCCCAGAAAACTAAAATAATTTTTGAGAGGAGTAATAACGATGACCTCACTGATCAACGCTGCAAAAGAAAGGCTAATAGACAATCGGCTAGCGATTGGAATGGGCGTCCGTAACGTTCGAGGATCAGAAATTGCCTCTATTATGCAAAGCGCTGGATACGATTGGTTATTTATTGACTTAGAACACGGACCGACCTCTATCGAGAGTGCAGCCTCCATATGCATAACCAGCCTAGCAAATGGTATCGCGCCAATCGTTCGGGTGCCTCAAGGAGATTTAAATTTAGGCACGCGCTGCTTGGATGCGGGAGCACTTGGAATAGTAATGCCGCACGTAGACAATGCCAAACAAGCCGCAACAATGGCGGAAGCCTTTCGTTTTAAACCGCTGGGACGACGGTCTATTGCTGGCAACTACCCTCATTTTGGTTTTAAATCACAATCAGCAAGAGAGACTACTACAATGCTGAACGATGCCACGTTATTGGTTGCGATGATAGAAACACCTGACGCAATAGAAAATATTGATGCAATCGCAGCGGTTCCGGGTATCGATGTTCTATTAATGGGAACAAATGACTTATGTCTTGAAATGGGGATTCCAGGTGAGATTGATCATCCAGAAGTTTCAACCGCGATCGATGGATTAATAGAAGCTTGTAAACGCCATGGGAAATGGGCAGGCCTCGGCGGAGTTTACGAACCCGCGCTCTTAACTCAATACATTGACCGAGGCTTCCAGATGATCATAGCTGGAAATGACGTTACCTTACTACTCGATGCCGCAACAGAACAAGCACAATTTATTAGAAACTGCGACAAACGTTAGCTGACTTGATTTTCGATCCCCAGACTATCTAAGTTCATTTAACGCCATCTCATTATTTATATGCAATGTTCGGGTTGGAAATGCGATTTCTGAATTATTACGCTCGATAATTTCATTAATCTCAAACATCACTCTCTCTTTGACCTGGTGATACTCAGCCCAATTCGTTGTATGAGTCAACACATAGATAAAGAAGTTTACCGAGGAATCCGCAAACTCATCTAGGTTAACCATTAGAGTTTGATCTTGATCGATATCTTTATTTTGTTTGAGATAAGCTTTAATTTCTTCCAAAATTTTAGGTAGCGAACCGACGTCACTATATCGAACACCAATGTGTTCATAAATCCGACGATGAGACATTCGTGAGGGATTTTCTAACGCGATAGTAGTGAATACTGAATTAGGTACGTAGAGTAAACGTTTATTGAAGGTGCGTATTGCTGTTACCCTCCATCCGATCTGCTCAACTTTACCTTCTATGTCCCGATCTGGAGATCGTATCCAATCTCCTACCGAAAAAGGTCTATCGAAGTAAATTGTAAAGCCGCCAAACATATTTTTACAAATATCTTGCGCAGCAAGTCCTATCGCGATACCACCTACCCCACCAAAAGCAAGTAACCCACCAATATTAACCCCTAGATTTTGTAGGACTATTAGTGTCGCAGTAATTGCCACGGCTCCGCGCAATAACTTTCCTAGGCCATGAACAAGCGTTGTATCTACCGACTCTCCTCGAGATACCTTTAAGTCAATGAATAGCAAAATATAGCTACGAATAAAACGCTGAAGAAACCAGGTCAACATCAATACTATACCTACGTTCCTAATCATGCCTACAGACTGAAATATAATCGAATCAGATTGTGCTGCAACGATATGAACTGCTATTGAAAAACCTATTATCCATACTAACCCTATTGCAGGAGTAACCAACGAGTCAAAAAAAGCATCATCCAGAACATTTTCCGTTGACCGCGACCGACCACTCAATTTAGCAATAATTCGCCGAACAAAAATGCCGGTAATAAGTGTCATTAAGACAACCAGAAACACCTGAAGTCGCCAATCCATGTTGCCGCTCAATAAACCTGTCATATCACTCCAATTTTCCAATGCACCAAGCTCCTAAACATTCAATTAAATATTGCTCAATTAACTCTATTGAGAGAACAATCTCGACTGATCTTTAAAAGCCTTAAATTCGAGTGCGTTCCCGCTAAAATCTCTTATAAACATCGTAGCTTGCTCCCCACCAAGTCCTTCAAACCGAACACGAGGCTCGACTAAAAATTGCATCTCAGCCTGCTTCAATTTTTTTGATAATGCCACCCATTCCTTCATGCCCAACACTATCCCAAAATGTCGAACTGGGACGTTATCTCCATCAACGTCATTTACGCTACTGTCTTCTCCGTAGCCCTCAACCAAATGCGCCACGATCTGATGTCCATAAAAATTAAAATCAACCCAATCCTCACCAGACCTGCCTTCAGAGCAGCCTAAAATGTCGATATAAAAATGTCGCGCCTCAATAAGCGAATGAACAGGAAATGCCAAATGAAAAGGATTAAGTGCGGCCATGATCAAATTGTAACGCTTAAAATAATAATTGGTGTGTTAAAAGTCCCTTATGCACAACCGCAGCGCACGTGGAATCGCTCTACCTATTCATGCTAGAGTGCCTTCGTAAGCCAGATATCACAGTCTTAATTAGAGGAGTAATTAATGTCCGTTAAGGAAAAAGTTGCCATTGTAACTGGAGCTGGAAGTGGAATTGGTAGGGCGGTAGCCCTAGAATATCTCTCAAACGGTTACCATGTCACGCTAGCAGGTAGGCGCGAGGATGCATTAAGTAAAACGATTGCACTCTCAACGGAGTTTCACCGAAATGCTACTGCTGTACCAACTGATGTTTCTGATCCAAATGCGGTACGTGCGCTATTTAACGGGGTAAAACAGGAACACGGACGAATCGACGTACTCTTTAATAATGCCGGAATGAATGCTCCTCCCGTTAATCTAGAGGAACTGACCGATGAGCAATGGACAACAATTGTAAATATCAATTTTAATGGGATGTTTTATTGTATTCGTGAAGCTTTCAAAGTAATGAAAGATCAAGACCCGATGGGCGGGCGGATTATTAATAATGGATCGATTTCAGCTCATGCTCCTCGACCAAATTCGATTCCATACACCGCCACCAAACATGCAGTTACTGGTTTAACAAAATCGGCTTCTCTGGATGGACGGAAATATAATATCGCTTGTAGCCAAATAGATATTGGTAATGCTATGACTGAATTGGCTGCCAAAATGGCCACTGGTGTACCCCAAGCAGACGGGACCATAAAAGCCGAGAGCATGATGGATGTTAATGAGGTTGCAACTGCTGCTCTATACATGGCCCACCTACCGCTCAACACGAATGTCCAATTTATGACGATAATGGCCACCAAAATGCCCTTCGTGGGACGCGGCTAAGGGATCTTCGACAAAATACGGATTTAAAGCCATTTAACTTTAAGATCTCACTCGGTAATTCAAGTCCTATATAAGATATAAGACTTGAATTACCATTTTAAAATAAAAATAAAAATAACTTTTATTCAATGGCTTATCTGATACTAATAGTACTGTGAGGCCCCTCTTCAAGAATGAATTCCAAGACCTTTGATTCAATTTCGGGCAAACTTAAATCCTCGTCTCGCGCCCACTCAACAAGACTTAGGATGTCCTCATCACTCACCCGCGGTCGCCATTCCAATTGCGCCATCGGCCCATGACATCTAGCACAACCGCCATAACCTTTGATCGCCCAACGGGTTCCAGTCGCGCGAAGCAACATGAAAGTTAGATTTGCGTCCGCCAAAGGAACCCCTTCCGCCTCCATTGCCTCATGCAGCATATTTTGCGCCAACTTCCATGGGTGATGCTTACTTTTAGCTGCAAAATCATAGGCAATCGATGACTTGAGAAAAGCGTCATTCAACCCTGATCCAAAAAGATCGTTAAAAAGACGGGGGAAACCTCGCCCATCAATAAGGCTACCCTCAGGAACAGCCCAAACACGACCGTCTTTTTGCCGATAAATGAGCTCGGCGGTAGTTCTGTACTGATCTATAAATGAGTCCTCTAATGGCGTTAGTGCAGGGCTACCCTCAAACCCACTCTCAGCCTTGACCGAACAAACACCAACGATTATTAATAGCATTCCGAACGAAGCTAAATTCTTCATCCTCTTTCCCCAAGTAAATGCAGATTTATACTAAGCAATAGGACAAAGAAGCCTAAACGCCATGAATATATAAAGGGCTGAAAATTATTTCAAAGACTTATACCGTATACGTTTAGGTTTTGCGCCCTCTTCCCCTAGTCGCCGGCGTTTATCTTCCTCATACTCCTGATAATTGCCGGCAAAGAACTCCGCATGCGAATTCCCTTCAAATGAAAGGATGTGCGTTGCGATACGATCCAAAAACCATCGATCATGCGATATAACAAGAGCTGATCCAGCAAACTCTAAAAGCGCACCTTCGAGCGCCCTCAGTGTCTCTACATCAAGGTCATTTGAGGGCTCGTCCAATAGCAGAACATTCCCACCCGCAATCAACGTTTTCGCCAAATGTAATCTACCACGCTCCCCACCTGAAAGGTTACCAACAATTTTTTGTTGGTCCGACCCTTTAAAATTAAAACGACCAAGGTAAGCCCTTGAAGGCATCTCAAACCTTCCCACGGTCAGGACGTCTAAACCTTGGGAAACAGCTTCCCACACTGTTTTATCGTTAGGCAGAGAGTCGCGCATTTGATCTACAGCCACTATTCTAGCGGTTTCCCCGATAACCACCTCACCAGAATCAGGCACCTCTGCTCCGGCTATCATCTTAAATAATGTCGATTTTCCGGCTCCATTTGGCCCAATCACGCCAACAATTGCGCCGGGCGGTACCGCAAAGGACAGATCATCAATAAGCAGTCGCTCACCAAAGCCCTTCGAGACGGATTTAAATTCGATGACTTTATCTCCTAACCGTTCGGCCACAGGGATAAAGATTTCTTGGGTCTCATTTCTCTTTTGGTATTCGTGAGAAGAGAGCTCTTCGAACCGCGACAAACGCGCTTTACTCTTTACCTGCCGAGCCTTCGGATTAGAACGAACCCACTCTAGCTCCGTTTTAATCGTTTTTATGCGGGCAGACTCTTGCTTGTCTTCCATTTCTAAACGCTTCTCTTTTTGCTCTAGCCAAGAAGAGTAGTTACCCTCCCAGGGAATTCCTTGCCCTCGATCCAGTTCTAAAATCCACTCCGCCGCATTATCTAAAAAATATCTGTCGTGTGTAACAGCAACCACGGTGCCGGTAAACCTTTGAAGGAACTGCTCAATCCAATTCACACTTTCTGCATCTAGGTGATTGGTCGGCTCATCAAGTAACAGCATATCTGGCTTTGATAGCAGCAATTGACAAATTGCTACTCTTCGCTTCTCTCCCCCGGACAGAGTAGAAATACACGTGTCCCACTCAGGCAGTCTGAGCGCATCTGCGGCAATTTCAAGTTGCAAATCAGAATCAGACCCAGCTGCAGAAATAACTGCCTCGTAACGCGCTTGATCCTCGGCAAGTTTGTCAAAATCAGCATCTGGCTCTGCATAGGCCGCATAGATGTCATCAAGCTTTTTCTTGGCTTCAAGCACTTCCCCTAAACCCTCTTCAACCGCTTCTCGAACTGAGTGCTCTGGGTTTAAATCGGGCTCTTGAGGCAAATAACCGATGCGGATTCCAGCCATTGGGGTTGCCTCTCCCTCGATCTCCTTATCTTCGCCGGCCATAATACGAAGCAAACTAGACTTACCTGATCCGTTAAGACCTAAAACACCGATCTTAGCGCCAGGAAAAAATGAGAGGGAAATATTCTTGAGAATTTCACGCTTAGGAGGAACAATTTTACCAACCCCCATCATTGTATAAACGTACTGTGCCATATTTTAAATTACTGTTTTTATTGTGTTTTTAAGTATTTAACAATACTTTTTTTATTACTTACACCTTACATCACAAGGTCCTTGATAGCTTTCCTGAGGATTTTTAGTGTATCGAGTAACCGTTATAGTAATGCATTCGGACCACTAAATTGAGGAGTTTTTTAATAGTTTCCTCAATTTTTGCTTCGGAGTAATCCGGAATCGATTTAATCCTCAACCCAACACTTATATTCTTCCTCGTCCTCCACCACACAATAAACAAGCTCGCCCCTCCATCTCAATGCAATACGCAGTCTTTCATCATATCCTGACGCAATCGTCTCCCCATTCAGTAAAACCTCACGAGATTCAGACTGTGATAGTTTCTTAGCATTTCCAGACATAGAAACAGATAACCCAAGCACCAAAACGATCACATTAAATAATTTTTTCATAAATTCTCCTTTTTTTATCATCGAATGTTGGTAGCACGTAAACCGAGACCACCATCTCTTCCACTAGGCGAGAACCGGCAGCTCTTGTGAATCATTATTGTCAAACGCGTCCTGAACGAGAAAACGCAATCTATGCCCTCGCATAATGATAATTAGTTTTAATTAGCGCCCTACCTTGTTCTAGATAGGCAGTTTTACCCTCAGCTCCACTAATAACGGTCGGGCTATCTGGCTCCCATTGGAAGAACCTACGTTGACCTTAATTCAAATGCGCGCACGACGACAACATTTACGAAAAACCGAAATGGAGTTTCTAATTCAACCCTGGGCAGAGGAACTAGAGTATGTGGACTCCATCTCGCGACGTACCTTTATCGCAATATCATTTGAGTCAAAGTGCACATCATCCCAAGTTAATGGCTGCCCCTGAATCTTCACATTTTTTAATTTAAGCCCATGCGCTAAACCTAATGGAAGCGCGCCCAGTTGTAACGACTTTTCAGCTGAAGCTAATTGCCCAACGACGGTATATCCACCCTCACCGTCTAATACCTCACCCACTTTTAGATCTCGCTTCGCCGCCGCCATTACATCCGCTCGGAATCCTGTTGGAGCACCTGTCGACTCACCACGCACTCCCACCGAAGCAACCGAAATACCGACTTCCAAACCGATCATATGCCATCGTTTATATAGCGACGCATACCGCCCGGTATCATCCGTCTTTACACCATACTCTTCAAAACAATTTTGAATATAAGAGGTATCTCCCTCGAAAACGACCCAGACTCCGTAACGGATATCATATGGAATAGGAGTGCCTGAAGAGTCCAGAGACGAAACAACTTCAACCTGACCGTCATGATGCAAACACCCACCAATGGCTTTTGGTCTCATTAAATTTGGAATGTCGTCAATACTTCCCGACGGGTACTCTAGACCATCAGGCGGCGCCACGAGTCCTGTTGCATTGCATACAGCAACACTTTCAATCGCAGGTTTTGATCCATCCAAAAATGAATTAAACATTTTTGGATTCAGACCACCTCTCTCAGCCTGTTCAGGTGTTAATCCATAGTGACCCCAGACAGTTTCGGGGGTCGATTGCGCAAAATGTGGCATCCATTTGTGGCCTCTACCAGCAGAGACGACCTTGAATCCTGCAGCTCTTGCCCAGTCAACTAAATCGCAAATCAGCGCCGGTTGGTCTCCGTATGCCAAGCTATAAATTACGTCATTTTGTTGCGCGCACTGAGCGAGATAGGGGCCGCAAAGTGCATCTGCTTCTACTGTAACGTTAACAACGTGCTTTCTCTGCTCAATCGCGCTCAAAATATGTTCCACAGCAGCCGGAGGGTTACCGGTAGCCTCGATAACAATGTCAATTCTAGGGTCAGAAATGACTTTAGCCCAATCATCGGTCACCCATGTTGCGTCGGAGCGAATGGCATCATCTATTGATGCAGCCTGATATCGCTCTTGAGCCCAGCCAACTCGCTGCAAATTAGCGAACACATTTGCGGGATTTAAGTCCGCTATAGCAGCAACGTGTATCCCTGGAGTTTTATGTACTTGCGCTAAATACATTGACGCGAATTTCCCTGCACCAATAATCGCTACACGCAATGGGTTGCTACTGGCAGCTCTTGATAATAATTTGGAATATAAATTCACTCGTCAGTTCCTTGTATCTAGCGTACGTCGTTTAAATACCCTGCAACTCCTCAGCCGGAATTCCATCACTCCAAGGCAGGGAAACCTCATAGTCCTGCACCAAACAGTCGTCAGGTAGGCACTCAATTGGAGCAAACTCCCTGCCCGCTATGTAACCTGGCCGCTTAAACCGCTTGATATGATTTGAGACAGCACAAAGGCTCAAATACACCGCCTTTCGATCCCAAGGTGATAAATTTGAGCCAGAGGCATGCACGAGACAAGAATGAAACAGGATCATTGATCCGGCGCGCCCTTTAGGAGAGACGATCCCGCCCTCGCGCACCAAGGACGAGATGGTTTTGGGGTCGAGAGTCCACAGAGGATAACTGGTTGTTTCAGTATCGTGTCCTGCCTCCAACACACCCTGCTTATGGCTACCTGGTATAAACATGAGGGGACCATTGTGTTCATTAACGTCATCTAAAAATATTGCGATATTCATCGCTCTGGGCTCAGGCATTAAGTCGTCTGCATGCCACGTTCCGAAATCTTGGTGCCACTGCCAAACGTCCCCATCAAATGCCGCCTTCGCATTTACCTTGAATTGGTGCATATAGACCCCCTCGTCAAACAGCTGCTCGACAGGTTTAATCATACGAGGGTGACGTGATAGGCGTGCAAACGCTGAATTATAATTATGGGCAGCCCAATTAGTGCGCACAGCTTTTTTGCCCTTCTCCCTTAAATTACAGACAATATCTAACGCAAATAGATCATCCAATTGTGAAGTGAGCGAGTCCATTTCGGCAGTTTCGAATAGCGACGGAAAAAATAAAAATCCCTTTTCGTCAAATTCTTTTAACTGCTCTTGGCTTAGTTGTTCCATGGATGCGATTCCTTTCTAAAAAAAGTACTCAATTAATTATTTACTATTGACGATTCAAGGCGCTGGCTAGCGCTTCTCCCGCGGACTCGCCATGCGCTCGAGCCAATTGTTCCGCCAACAAACAATTTCCTTCATTTATAGCCTGTAATATCCCCTCATGCTCGTCCCAAATGCTATCGACGTCGCTCAGTTGTGCGACCACAGCACCCATCGCTCTTCTAATGTGCTGCCAATGAAATTCGGCTGAGTCCTTAATCATCGAGTTTCCTGATGCGTGATAAATTGACTGATGAAAATTTAAGTCTGCCTCGATCAGGGATGAGATTTTTCCAGTTAAACCAGCCTGCCTCCCCCGTGCTATCAGCTCAGAATCAAGTACAAGATGCTTCCTTGCGGCCTCTCTGGCTGCCAAGCCATCTAGCACTGATCTGACCTGATATGTTTGACGAATTTCGTCTGCATTGATCGGTGCGATCATGAGGCCTCTCTTGCCTGCGTCGACAACAAACCCGTCTTTCCGAAGCAACCTAAGGGCCTGCAGGACAGGCTGCCGAGAAACATTTAAAGACTCTGCCAACCCCTGCTGAGTCACTCTAGTCTCAGGGGTTAATTGCGCAGTACAAATGGCCTCAAGTAAATTTTCATATACTTGATCGGTTAGATCTGGCAAGGCGTCAATTTCTTGCAATGGCTGCAAAGGTTTCTCTCTAATTTAACAGTCCGTATACCGTATACCAAAAAATAAATAAAGTACAATAAAAAATTTGGATCTCTGCGCCAATTTGTTATACGGTATCGACCTTATGAAATCACTAGGCAAGACAAAAACAGCATTTCTGCTTTTAGGTGCGGCCTTAGTGACTGCAGCATTTTTAGTCCCCACTAAAGAAACCCCAACATCAATACTTACCCCGGATATCATATGGGGCCAGCTCTCCATTTCACCACGCCCTGATATCAACGTTACCGGGGTTCACCCAAACTCTATTGTTTTTGTATCAAATATCGAGCCCCAGGCGAGGCTAACCATCGCAAAAAACGGAAACTTCAGCAAGACCCCAAAAGATATTGTTACATCACTTTGTCGAAACGACCGATGCACCTACGTTGCGTATAACAATCCCGACGTTGACGGCGCCATTGCAAGATTTCAATCTGATGATGACCTTCAATTAGTACTCATCCGCTCACAAAAAGAACAAGTCTGGATGGAATATAAAGGCCCAACTGCGGCTTTCGTCTTCTTCGAACCACTAATCAGTGAGGTTCATCAACAGATCGAATCAAAGAACCAAGTCATCTAAAAAAATACAAACCGTAAATTATTGGTGTGTCTTCCGTAAAAACGCGCTGGACAAACGAACGAGGCAAACACGACATTGTCGTAATATTAGTCTTTAAAAAAACAGAGCAAAAAAAATGGAACAGCCCTCACTTCAACCAACACTACTAAAAGATTACACTCCATCAGCCTTTCATATCCCAAAGGTAGATCTAGAGATATCGATCGAAAAAGACTTTACCGAGGTCCATACGAAGCTATACGTTGAAAAAACTATTGAAGCCGTTGGCACATCCGATCTTTGTCTAAACGGAGAACAACTTGAATTAATAGCACTCAAAAAGAATGGCTCTATAGTTGAGAAAAATGGCTACCGATTAAACAAGCACTCTTTAATTGTCATAAACCCTGGTGACTCATTTACCATCGAAACAACGGTGCGTATTCATCCAGAGAAAAACTCTCAACTAATGGGACTGTACGCATCAAAGTATGGATACTTTACTCAATGCGAAGCAGAGGGCTTTCGCCGAATTACATACTTTTTGGACCGACCTGATGTTTTATCTCGATACACAACTAAGATTATCGCACCAAAAGATAAATATCCGGTCCTTCTATCCAACGGAAACTTAAAAGACAGCGGCTCATTAAAAGACGGAAAACACTTCGCCCATTGGAGCGACCCTTTCCCAAAACCGTCTTATCTTTTCGCTATGGTACTCGGACGACTGGAGAAGAATGAGGAGGAGTTCATCACAGCCTCAGGAAGAAGTGTTGCCTTGCAGATATACGCGCCCGCTCACCAAATTGAACAAACCAGCTTCGCGATGGAAGCACTAAAGAGATCCATGCGTTGGGATGAAAAACGCTTTGACCTCGAGGTAGACCTAGACCAATACATGATCGTGGCGGTTGATGATTTCAACATGGGGGCAATGGAAAATAAAGGTTTGAATATTTTTAACACGAAGTACATCCTTGCCAATCAAAACCTTTCCACCGACAGAGATTTTATGCTGTTGGACAGGGTTGTTGCTCACGAATACTTCCATAACTGGACAGGAAATCGCGTCACTTGTCGAGACTGGTTCCAGTTGAGCTTAAAAGAAGGGCTAACTGTCTTTCGAGACCAAGAGTATGGAGCAGACACCTACTCCAGAGGCGTGCAGCGTATTCAAGAGGTTCGTGGACTTAGAACAACTCAATTTCCTGAAGATGCAGGGCCTATGGCACACCCGATAAGACCAGACGCCTACGTCGAAATTAATAACTTTTACACCGCTACTGTATACGATAAGGGGGCCGAGGTTGTTCGAATGATTCACACCTTATTGGGGGAAGAAACGTTTCAACTCGGAATGAGGACATACTTCGAACGACACGACGGGTGTGCCGTAACAACAGAGGAGTTTGTCTCTGCGATGGAACATGCCTCAGGCCAAGATTTATCCAATTTTAGACATTGGTACACTCAGGCAGGCACGCCAACGGTAAAAGTATCGGGCAAATATAATGCGTCGAGCCAAGAATACATACTCGACTGTCACCAATCATTCGCGGGAGAAAAATTTAAAACAAATAAGCCCGCACACATTCCGATCAAAATCAAACTTCTTCAACCGAATGGGCTCTCACAAAAGGAGCAGACCATATCACTGTTAAAGTCGCGCGAATCTTTCACCTTCAAGAACATAACGCAACCACCCATTCCTTCATTATTTCGAGAGTTTTCGTCTCCAATCATCCTGGACTTCGAGTATACCGATGAGGAGTTACTTTATTTACTCGCTCATGATGATGATGCATTTAACCGCTGGGAAGCAGGACAGCAACTACAAAGTCGCTTGATGCTGAATTCCATGTCCTTAATGGAGAGGCATCTAAAGCCAACCTGGAATTCTCAATTTACTGACGTTTTATCTACATCTCTAAATGAGGTTAATGATGATCCAGCATTAATCGCGGAACTCTTCTCGACCCCGGCTGAGAGCCACCTAGCTGAATCGTGCATATCAGTTAAACCTGACTTGTTACACGCAACTCGTAATGCATTAAGAGCAGAAATAGCAAGTGCGCTCGAAACCCAATTACTGCAAGTCTACCGCGATCATTCGAATGCTGGTCGCTACTCTCCGGATGCGAGATCTGCCGGACAACGTACTATCAAAAATGTCTGTTTGCAATTACTTGTTGAAACAGAAAAAGATGAATATGTGGACTTATGCCTTCGGCAAAGTGAGACGGCAACTAACATGACAGATGAATATGCCGCTCTTCAATCTATTGTTCATACGGATAGAGTCGACCGAGAGGGCGCATTAACGAGCTTTCATCGCAAATGGAAGTCGGAGCCGCTCGCCATGGACAAGTGGTTCGCTGTGCAAGCCGGTTCACGCGTAAAAGATACCGTAGAGCGAGTTGAAAGACTGATCCACCACCCGTCATTCGACATAAAAAACCCAAATAAAGCATTCGCCCTACTAAGAACTTTCGCGTCGAACCATGTTCACTTCCACCGTCCAGACGGAGCGGGCTACAATTTAATTTCCAATGCGGTCATAGAAATTGATAAACTCAATCCACAAGTGGCCGCTCGAATTGCGCGTAGCTTTGACAGATGGAAAAAATTTGATAACAAGCGCCAATCTCATGCGAAATTGGCGTTGGAAAAAATTATCAATCAACCTAGGCTATCAAAAGATACCGGTGAAATTGTTTCTAAAACCCTGAAAGGATAAGGTGCAGGCTCAATGGTAGAATCTAAGGTTACTCTCTATCACAATCCAAGATGTAGCAAGAGCCGCAACACGTTAGCTATACTTCAAAAGAACGGCGTCAAACCACTGATCGTGGAATACTTGAAGGCGCCTCTCAACTCTCGACAAATCTCTGAGTTGTGCAAGAAGCTAAAAATGAGTCCCACAAAATTACTGAGAACAGGTGAGGCTACTTTCAAGGAATATTATTCGGGGCAAAGTCTGGATGACAAGGACGCGATTAATGCAATGGTTAGCCATCCCATTTTAATGGAACGTCCCATCATCGTGTGTGGCGACCAAGCTATTATTGGCAGACCACCGGAGAACGCACTCACTATTTTGAAGACGTGAAATCTCCCCAAAGGTCCTAAACACTTTAACAGCGGGCGAATTTCAATCTAAAACGTGAGAAACCAAACCATCAGCCAGTTTCGGCTCAAACCAGGTTGATTTAGGCGGCATAACTTGGCCTCCATCAGCAACACGCATCAATTCCTCGATTTTAGTTGGGAAAAGAGAAAAGGCGCACGCCATTTCTTTAGAATCGACTCGCTTCATCAATTCCCGAGTCCCTCGAATACCTCCCACGAAGTCTATTCGCCTGTCCTGTCTCAAGTCGTGTATCCCGAGAATCGGAGCTAATACCCGGTTAGATAAAATACTGACATCCAGATTTTCTACCGGATCCTCAGGCATTGGCGTGGCGCGGGCCAACAAAATATACCAATGCCCATCGAGGTATAAACCCATCCGCCCCTTCTCCTCTGGAATCACAGGCTCCTTAGATGAATGGACTTCAAAATCTTTCTTTAAAAATTCCAAAAAATCGTTTGGGCTCAAACCATTTAAATCGGTGACTACGCGGTTGTATGCAAGAATTTGCATCTGATCCTGAGGAAACGCCACCGCAAGAAAGTAATCATAACTTTTTTGACCCGAGCTTTGATCTTGGTCTTTGTCTGCCATGAGTTTTTTTACCCGTGAAGCAGCAGCAGACCTATGGTGACCGTCTGCAATGTAAACCGCTGGCAAATCATCAAACAGAGAAACAAGTTGCGCTAATTTATCAGCTGAAGAAATAGTCCACACCTCATGCCGCACTCCATCCGCCGCCAAAACCTCCATCTCTGGTTTACCATTCAACTCGGACGCAATGATGGCGTCTATGACAGTCGAAGACGGATAAGCGAGGAGCACGGGCCCAGTCTGCGCGGAGAGGGCATCAATATGTCGGACGCGATCGTCCTCTTTTACTGGTCTCGTGAACTCATGTTTACGAATTATATTTTGATCATATGCATCAACCGATGCGGTTACTACGAGCCCGGACTGGGACACACCATGTCCAGTCAATCTATAGACGTAAAAAGATGCCTCATCATCTCTAGCCAAAACTCCCTCTTCCAAAAGAGCTCTTAAATTAGAACTCGCTTTTTCGTACACCTCCGATGCATAAGGATCGGTGCCTTCTGGCAGATCTATCTCGGGTCGGGAAATATGAAGAAAACTATTTGGCTTGCCTTCAGCCAATGAAACAGCCTCTCGATACGACATCACATCATACGGTGGAGCTGCCACCTCAGTCGCTTTACCTGAAGATGGACGTAACCCTTTAAATGGACGAATTAGAGTCATACAAGATAAACCTTTAATGTTAACTGGCAAATAAAAAGGGCGGCCCGACGTAAACCGGACCGCCCTTGGTGAGATCTAAATTAGGACAAATGATTACTTACTAACTTTGTCATTTCAAACATTGATACCTGTTTCTTACCACCGAAAACCGGCTTCAATTTATCGTCAGCGTTAATATTTCTTCTGTTCTTAGCATCCTGAAGATCATTTTTCTTGATATAAGCCCAGATTTTTTTGGTCACCTCAGTCCGCGGGATCGGCTTTGCTCCCACCACTGCCGCTAATGCCGCGCTTGGCGTCATTGGCTTCATGAATGCTGGGTTCGGCTTTCTCTTTACAGCTGCTTTTCTCGCTACTGGCTTTTTCTTCGCTGCAGGCTTCTTAGCAGGGGCCTTTTTCGCTGATGGCTTTTTCTTCGCTGCAGGCTTCTTAGCAGGAGCCTTTTTCGCTGATGGCTTTTTCTTCGCTACAGCTTTCTTTGCCGGTGCTTTTTTTGCCACAGGTTTTTTCTTTGCCGGTGCTTTTTTTGCCGGCTTCTTTTTAGTAGCTGCCATCTTCAAGTCTCCTGTTTTAAACCACGTTGTAGGTGGTATGAGTATCAAAAATTAACGGTCCAGTGCTGTCTCCAGCATGCGATTTAGAGAATGCACAGCGTTGCCTACATTGTCAATAGTTTTTCGATTTAAAAATGTAAAGACTGGATCAAACGAAAAAGCATTTATACCTCATTTTTACAATCTACTAACATTGTCCAAAAAGTAGTAAACGTATTTTTATGATTAATTTCTTAGAACAAAGGAGCACAGAAAACATATCCAACTTCTCACTTTTACGGGTAGAGTATCTGATCTTGTAGTTTATTAAGTAATAAAAATATTATGACTATACGCATAGGATCAGGCTCGGCATGGTGGGGAGATCGAATATCTCCAGCGAAAGAGAATGCAGATAAAGGTCAGTTGGATTACTTGTGTTTCGAAACGATGGCCGAAGCAACCATTTCCGCAGCTCAGGTCAGAAAGAGAAGAGATCCGATTTTCCCTGGTTACGACACTTGGTTAGACGATCGAATGACGGCGGTCTTACCCGGCTGCATCAAGAATAAGACGAAAATAATATCAAACCAAGGTTGGATCAATCCTAACGGAGCAGCAGAACGTATCGTTTACTGGCTGAGGGCGATGGGGGTCCATGGAGTGAAAGTTGCAGCCATCAACGGAAGTCTGATTACCGACGACGTGCTCAACTTAACAGATAACATTTTAGAGACAGGAGAACGAACGCAAGCGCTGAAAAATAGAATCGTATCCGCAGAAGTGTATCAAGGCGCAGAGCCGATCGTTCAGGCTTTGAAAAACGGCGCTCAAATTGTTGTCACTGGCCGAATAGCCGACCCTTCAATTTTTGCCGCGCCCATGATGTTTGAATATGGTTGGGGCATGAATGATTTTATGCGACTTGGCTTAGCAAACGGTATCGGACATCTCATGGAGTGTGGGGCGCAGGTTACGGGAGGATATTTCGCAGACCCTGGGTTCAAAGATATTCCAAGACCATGGGATTTAGGATTTCCAATAGCTGAGGTAGACAATGATGGCACCGCGATCATCACGAAATTGGAAGGTACAGGCGGCGTTATCAACGCCATGACCATCAAAGAGCAGCTTTTATACGAGGTGCATGATCCATACAACTATATAACCCCTGATGTCGTCGTTGACTTTTCAACCACACGAATAAGGGAAGTCGCAGAGAATCGGGTTATGGTTTCTGGTATTTCTGGAAAGCCGCGCACTCCAACCCTGAAAGTATCAATCGGTTGCGAGGAGGGCTTCATCGGAGAGGATATGTTTTTTTATGCGGGAGAAGGTGCGCTGCAACGGGCAAAACTTGCAGAGAGCATATTAAGAGAGCGCTTCAAACTCGTAGAATTAAAAGCTGAGGAGCTGCGGATAGACTATCTAGGGCTTAATGCTATACATGGTGATATGACTCCTGAGGTAGACCATGAGCCCTACGAAGTCGCTGTTCGGGTCGCAGCCAGAACCACAACTCGTGAAGAAGCCATGAAAATAGGTAGAGAGGTTGATGGTATGGCTGTGTCAGGAGTGGGTATGACAGGTAAGCGAGTTCCCCACCAAGACAGAACAAGAGAAATAATTGGGGTTTGGTCATCACTTATTGATCGAAGTAAGATCAGTCCATCCATCAAGATGTTTGAAAGCTAAGGAATACAAATGCTAACTAAGTTGGTTCAACTCGCACACTGTAGATCCGGAGATAAAGGTAACACTTCAAATATTTCGGTAATTGCCTACCATCCAGAGTTTTATGCTCCAATAAAAGAGCAATTATCAGCGGAGAAATTTAAGAACTTTTATTCCGGAGTTATTAAGGGAAATGTCACTAGGTACAACTTAGACGACCTGCAAATGCTTAATTTTGTTTGTGAAGGCGCTCTTGGAGGAGGAGTCTCTCGCTCACTATGTCTGGATAATTACGGCAAATCATTAAGCTCAAGAATCCTCTCTTTCAAAATTGACATCGACGATAATCTGGAACAATTGCTTCAATAAACTTTATGGACGGTTGCTAATATCATGTCTTCTCTTAAATTTAATACGATTATTAAAAACGCGACCATTTACAACGGCACTGGTGAGGAATCATATTGCGCTGATGTAGGCATCTGTAGGGATCAAATTGCAGCCATTGGAAATCTAAATGCCGATGGTGCAAACGTTGTTGAGGCGCAAGGACTATCGTTAATGCCGGGTATCATTGATGTTCATACCCACTATGACGCACAAATCACATGGGACCCTACGCTATCACCCTCCCCTTCGATGGGAGTAACAACAGCCGTGATGGGAAATTGCGGTTTCGGCATCGTACCGTGTCCGCCAGAGCACCAGGACATCATGCTTAAAAATTTGTCAGTCGTTGAAGGCATGAATCTAAAAACACTTCTTGAAGGTACTCAGTGGAAATTTGAGTCATTCACAGAATATTTAAATTATATTAAGGAGCAGAGACCCCACGCAAATGTCGCAGTACTGATTGGTCACTCCGCCGTTAGAACAGCAGTGATGGGAGAGGACAGCTCTGTAAGAATCAAGCCAACGGCGAAGGAGTTGGATGCTATGCGCGCAATCGTTGATGATGCCTTAGCACACGGCGCTATTGGCTTTGCATCTTCTTTTTCTCCAAATCATTCAGGTTATGGGGGCCGGCCTATGCCCTCTACAATTGCAGACGATGAGGAGCTCTACGCGCTACTCGAGCCGATCAAAAAGCGAAATGGCGTGTTTGTTACAGCTGGTGGCCAAAGGGCTACGCCTGAATACTTAGAGACTATAAGTAAAACATTTAACTGTCCGACTTTCCTTGTTTCTATTCTAGCCATGCATAACGACTCAGATCCATCCGCATCCGCCGATTACTACGAACGATGCGAGGCAGCTCTTGGGCGCGGCCACGAGGTATACATTCACGCGAATCCACACCCTCTATCTTTTGATTTTACATTACGCAATCCATATATATTCTATGCCCATGACGCTTTTAATGCGGTGAAAGTCGCTGCACCCGAACAACTAGCTTCCATTTATAAGAGTCACACCTTCAGAGATGAATTTAGAAATAATCTCTCTGAAGATAAAATTGGGGCAATCTTTAATGGCACTTGGGACAAAATCGAGTTAGACGAGGTGCCCATCACCAAGTTAGCAAAGGAAGCTGATCAAGATCCTCTCAATTGGCTATTTGATCAAAGTATTGAAACCCAATTTGTCGGAAAAATGTATCAAAATAACGATGAGGGTGTTGCTAAACTGCTCTCTCACCCTAATGCAATCATTGCGTTATCCGATGCGGGGGCGCATGTTGAGTTTCTTTGTGACGCTGGATTTGGTCTTTATTTTTTGCAGCATTGGGTAAATGATACAGGCACTTTTTCCCTGCCCCATGCAGTCCATAGGTTAACCTCAGAGCCTGCTACCAGGTACCGTATTAAACAAAGGGGACAGATAAAAAAGGGGTATTTCGCCGATCTCGTGCTTTTTGACCCAAAGAACATCGGCATATCAAAACTCTACAAACTTAATGACCTACCAGGACAGGGATCTCGACTCATGAGAAACCCCAAAGGTATACACGGTGTTTGGGTCAATGGCACAAAGGTTATCTCCAACGCAAATAACAAGCCAATACAAAAAGGCCCGGGTCACATCCTCACCGAATTTGATTTTTAAGGCGTTGCCTTTAGAAATTCACGCCAAGAATGACCTAATTTCTCGATTTTAGGGTCGATGACATATTGACAGTACGGTTGTGAACGATTCGCCTCATAGTATTGATGGTGGTAGTCCTCAGCCGCATAAAATATGCCTAAAGGTTTAACTTCGGTAACAATAGGTGCCCTCCAGGTGTCCGCGGCATCCAGCTCTTTAATGTATTGTTTTGAGGCGGTTAACTGCTCGGTTGTATGAGTAAAAATGACAGATCTATATTGGGAGCCTACGTCAGCTCCCTGCCTATCCCGTGTTGTCGGATCATGTATAGAAAAAAAGATTTGTAAAACATGTATAAAGTCAATCACGCTTTTATCGAAAGAAACCTCTACTACCTCTACATGGCCAGTAGTCCCAGAGCAAACAGCCTCATAAGTGGGATTCGGGCCCGTACCTCCCATATAGCCAGGGATCGCCGATTGAACTCCATTCACCCTTAAAAAAACTGCATCTAGGCACCAAAAGCATCCACCACCCAGCACTACACGCTCAATAGATTCCATAAGACCTCAATCAAAAATTAAAGTTACCACTATTAGTTTAACCTCTCTACCCGACAATAGTTCGGATTAACACCATTTATTGTTCTAATCAGGATAGAACATTCACACCGTCTCGCAGACGAAAAAAAACCCTCGTTGAATTACCAACGAGGGGTTAATTGGGAGCCTGGCAGTGTCCTACTTTCGCACGGTATACCTCGCACTATCATCGGCGCTGAAGCGTTTCACGGTCCTGTTCGGAATGGGAAGGAGTGGTACCACCTCGCTATTGCTACCAGGCAAAGCTTTAAAATTCTTTGCCTTCAACACATGGAAGAAGTATGAGTCATCAGATTGCACTCTGATCGTCTTATTTAATTTCGTACAAGCAACCTACTGCCTTGATACACAAGGCTATAGGATCAAGCCGCACGGGCAATTAGTATCGGTTAGCTGAACGCATTACTACGCTTGCACACCCGACCTATCAACGTTGTAGTCTGCAACGACCCTTTAGGGAGGTTAAACCTCCGGGAAGTCTCATCTTGAGGCGAGTTTCGCGCTTAGATGCTTTCAGCGCTTATCTCTTCCGTAGTTAGCTACCCGGCAATGCGACTGGCGTCACAACCGGTACACCAGAGCTACGTCCACTCCGGTCCTCTCGTACTAGGAGCAGGTCCTCTCAAACTTCCAGCGCCCACGGTAGATAGGGACCAAACTGTCTCACGACGTTCTAAACCCAGCTCGCG
>CENZ01070564.1_pt1 | contig 97437 bp, 100 predicted proteins | sample 361341 | NCBI WGS metagenome assembly CENZ01 (sample SAMEA2619782, study PRJEB7988) | marine metagenome | biome: marine biome (ENVO:00000447); feature: deep chlorophyll maximum layer (ENVO:xxxxxxxx); material: "saline water (ENVO:00002010), including plankton (ENVO:xxxxxxxx)" | depth 50 m
GCAGAAGTAAAACCAAATTTTGATCCTCAAACTAACTTTGCTCATATTACTAAATGGCATTCCTCAATAACAAAGAGCTCTGAAATTTCTACTCAAATGCGAAGAGCTATGTCAGCATTAAAGAACGGCAGACCAGGGCCAGTACTTCTTGAAATGAGAAGTGATGCTATGGCGGGAGAAGTAGATAATACAGATGATTATTCAAGTCCTAATGTTATTAGGACATCTCCAAGTCTTTCAGATGTCAAGGATGCAGTTAAAGCTCTTGGAAATGCAAAAAATCCAGTAATCTGGGCAGGACAAGGAATTTTATACGGTGCGGCAACAGAAGAGCTAAAAGAATTTGCAGAAATAATGCAAATTCCTGTTATTACAACAATGCCAGGAAAATCTGCGTTTGATGAGCGCCACCCTCTTTCATTAGGAGCAGCAAATAGAACTGCTCCCAAAGCTGTATGGTCTTGGTTAAAAGATTCAGACGTACTAATAGGTTTAGGTGCTAGTTTTTCAAAAACAACATTTGGAATAGATATACCTGAGGGTAAATTAATAATTCATAATACAAATAATGTTGAAGATATTGATAAAGAATATTCAACAGAAATTGGACTTTTGGGAGATGTAAAATCTACTCTAAAAATGCTTATTGATGAAGCAAAGGGTGCTTTTGGAGATTCAAGAACAAAGGATACAAAAATAGTAGAATCAATTGCTCAAGTAAAACAGGAATGGGAAGCCGACTGGGCACCACTCTTAAATTCTAATGATGATCCTATAAATCCATACAGGTTGATTACTGAAATCAATAATGCAGTCGACCATGAAAATACAATAATGACACATGATGCTGGACATCCAAGAGATCAAATTATGCCTTTTTATCCAGCAACTGTTCCAAACAGCTATATTGGATGGGGTAAATCTACTCATTTAGGATATGGATTACCATTAGTAATCGGAGCTAAAATTGCTCATCCTGACAAATTTTGTGTTAACTTTATGGGTGATACAGCTTTTGGTCTTTCAGGTTTAGATTTAGAAACTTCAGTTAGATCTGGAAACCCTATCACAACCATTCTATTGAATAACAGTACTATGGGAGGTTATGACCATCATATGCCTATAGCTATGGAAAGATATGGAGCAGGAAACAATAGTGGTTCATATACTACAATTGCTGAAGGTCTAGGAGCTAAGGGTATATATGTAGAGAAACCTGAAGAAATAGTCCCAGCTATAAAAGATGCACAAAATACAAATAATGATGGTCAAAGTGCACTGATTGAGGTTATTACTCAACAAGAAGGTAGATTTAGTAGATACTATAATGACGAAAGTGTAACTGGTGGAAAAATAGTAAAGTAATATGAAAACTACAGGATTTAGATTATTACAATTAGGCACTCCTTGGAGAAACTTATCTTATATAGTTATTGAAACTGATGAAGGCATAAGTGGAATAGGTGAAGCTAGAGTGCTTGGAAAAACTCATACAGTAGCAGAGTATCTGAAGGATGTTGAAAGACACTTTATTGGACACGATCCATTTGATATAGAGGCTTTATATCGTAGGTTTACTTTACTTGATTTTGGGAAACCTGGTGAAGTTGTTCATACTGGTTTAGCTATGGTAGAAATGGCTTTTTGGGACATTATGGGTAAAGCAACTAATCAACCTGTATATAAATTACTTGGAGGAAAGGTACAAGATAAAATTCAAGCCTACGCCAATGGTTGGTATACAGTAGAAAGAACTCCTGGTAGTTTTTCATTAGCCGCATCAAAAGTAGTATCAAGGGGCTATAAAGCATTAAAGTTTGATCCATTTGGAAATGGAGATTTAGAGCTTTCAAGAAATGAACTTTTTAAATCGATTGAAATAATTGAAGCAGTTTCTGATGCTATTACAGATGATATGCAAATGATGATAGAAATGCATGGCAGATTTGCTGCTCATCAAGCTGTAGAAATTGCTAAAAAAATTGACCAGCTAAATATTGGATGGATTGAAGAGCCTGTAAGGCCTAGCGATAATCCAAGTTTAGAGAAAGTAAGAATGCAAACTTCTCTCCCAATAGCAACTGGTGAAAGGCTTTATGGGGCATCTGAATTTAGAGAAATTTGGGGAAATAATTCAGTCGATATAATTCAACCAGATATAACTCAATGTGGTGGTATTTTTGAGACAAAAAAAATAGCTTCAACCGCTGAAATTTATTCAATTATGGTAGCTCCTCATAATGTCGGAGGAGTCGTATCTACCTTAGCCGCTTTACATCTTTGTATCACATTAAGAAATGTGAAAATTCTTGAACATTTTAATGATTTTGCAGATCCATTTGTTAAAGAAGCTGCTGATTCCTATCCTGAAGTAGTTGATGGATTTTTTAATATTCCTGATAAACCAGGATGGGGAATTGAATTAAATGAAGAATTTATACTTTCTCATCCACCGGAAAAAAATAAAGAAGGAATAAATTTAGATCCAGGCTTAAATATGTTCGAAAAAATGGACTGGGCTAAACGTGGACAATCAGAATAAAATACTTAGAAATATTAAGTAAAATATGTTCGACTTACTTATTAAAAATGGATTTGTTATAGATGGTTCAGGTCAAAATAGAACTAAATCAGATATAGGTATAACAGGGGAAAAAATAAGTTTTATAGGAGATTCAAAAGGAAAAGAATCTAAAGAATCAATAAATGTAGATGGAATGATTGTTTCACCAGGATTTATAGACACACATACTCATCATGATGGAGTTCTTTTACTTGATCCTCAGCATGCAAGTAGCTTAAGGCAAGGAGTAACTACTGAAATCCTAGGTCAGGATGGGCTTTCTTATGCTCCTCTTTCTTCGGAAAACTATAAAATTCAAAGAAAGTATCTAAGTGGAATATTAGGTATGCCTCCAGAAAATATTGATATGAGTAGCATTAGTGCATTTAGATCTAATTATCATAAGAAGGTTTCTATAAATACCGCATATCCTGTATCTCATGGAGCTCTGAGAATAGAGTCTGTAGGATTCCATGACAAACCACTAAAAGGAAAAAAGTTAGATCATGCTAAAAGTTTGCTTATGGAAGGGCTAGAACAAGGTTCTGTAGGATTAGCAACAGGTATGTCTTACCACCCAAATGCATGGAGTACTACAGAAGAACTAATAGAATTATGCAAAGTTGTTAAAGAAAAAGATGGAGTTTATATAACTCACTTAAGAGATGTTAATACAGATAGAGGTTTTGGTGGAGGAGGAGTTCCTGAAGCTATTCATATAGGAAAAAAGTCAGGAGTAAGAGTTCATTTTTCACACACTCGAACTAGTGCTGAAAATGCTGGTCAAGTTTCTGAAGTACTTAAATTAATTGACAAAGCAAAAGAAGAAGGCGTAGATTGTACTTTAGAATTATATCCTTACCCAACAGGGAGCTCATTTTTACTGAGTAATTTACCAAGTTGGGCCCACGAGGGTGGACCAAAAGAAATTTTAGAAAGATTAAACAATAAAGATTTACGTTTAAAAATTATCAAGAGCTTTGGTTTGAATAAAAAACGTAGTATGGATCAAATATTACTTTCTTATTTGCCTAATAATCCTGAACTTGAAGGTATGACAGTATTAGAACTTTCTGAAATCCGAGGAGTCTCAATGGGAGATTTAATTTGTGATTTATTAGTTGAACAAGATCTACAAGTTGGATTTTGGCAAATACCTCCTGATAGTATTTCAAAATGGAGGCAGATTAGTAAGGATGCTATGGAATTTATTTCTAGATCTGACTACATGATTGGAAGTGATTCAATTCGTCTTGGAAGTGTACCTCATCCAAGAGCATATGGAACTTTTCCTAGGTTTATAGGAAGGCTTCGTAGACAATTTAATCTAATTTCCCTTGAACAAATGATTCAAAGGATTACAAATAATCCTGCAAAAACATTCAACTTAAAAAATAGAGGTTTACTAAAGGAAGGATATTTTGCAGATTTAGTAGTTTTTGATGAAGAAAAAATTATAGATACTGCAACTTATGATGATGCAAAGCAATTTCCAGTAGGAATTCCTTATGTAATTGTAAATGGGAAAATTGCTGTTAGGAAAGAGATTTGTACAGGTATATTGGCCGGTCAAGCTATACCTTAAAAATTAGAAAGATAAAAGAAAGACTATAAGCCGAGTTCTGTTTCTATAAATAGATGTGATCATCCATCTAGACTAGCTGTCACCAACTAGCTCAAGCAGCTTACCCGGGAACTGTCTAGGATAACTTATAGTTCCTCTATTTAGCCTTGCACCAAGTGGGGTTTACAATACCAAATTTGTTACCAAATCTGTGGTAAGCTCTTACCTTACCTTTTCACCCTTACCTAAATTAGGCGGTATTTTTTCTGTTGCACTAGCCGTCAGGTTACCCTGCCCTGTCGTTAACAGGCACTTTATCCTAGTGGTGCTCGGACTTTCCTCTGGCATTTGGCCAGCGATCACTCGTCTTTCTTTTATCTAAATGTTAAAAACTAAAATATATAGTCTAACTTTCCTATTATAAACAATTTAGGATAATGAAAGGATTATTTCATTATCAATTTGTTTTATATATATTTTTTCTACTAGATCACTATTTTTAGAAGATGATAAATTATATTTTTCAAATTTATCTATAAAATCATCAAAAAATATTTTAGAATTTGATAATTGAGAAATTAGTTTATAGACATAGGATTCATCAAATTTTTGATCAAAAATTAATTCTTTTTTAAACTTTTTTTCTAATAAATTATTTAATTTTTCATATTTGATTTTTAACTTTACATGAAATTCATCTTTAGAATATTTATGTTCACACTTATAATATTTATAATTCTTAACTTTTTTAATTCCATTATTTACCCAAGAGTTTTTATGATTAGACACTGATAATTTGTTATTACAAATAGCGCAGAAAAGTAATCCACTCCATATATTTTTTTTATAAATCCTTTTCTGATTGGTAAGTAATTTTTTATTTGCTTTATCAAAATCATTCTTATTTACTATTGCTATATGAGAATTTGGGATCACAACATTGTATCGTCTATATATTCCAGTATAAAAATCATTTTCTAATATATGTTTAATTTTTTGATTAGACCATTTTTCTTGAAATAAAGTATTTTGTAATTCGATTGTTATATCAGAAATAGAAATATTTTCATTAAATAAAGAAAAAATTTTCCTTACATTTTTTGACTTATCAATGTCTTCTTCAAAAAAACCAGATGAGTTTTTTTTATACCCGTAGGGTATTTTACCTAATACTTGCCCTCTTGATGCTTTTTTGCTTATTGAGTCTTTGATTTTATTGAATCTAGAAGGGTTCTTACCATTATGACTTAATGTTCTAATAGCGAGTTGAAAAGGATCTGGAAAATCATAGGAAGCACACATCACAGGAATATTTATTTTATGCAATGCAATAATTTTTTCTGCAAATAACTTAAGATCGCTATCAAGAACTTCAGCATCAGATAAAAATACTTTGGAAATTTTGTTCCTAATAATAAAATCAAAAATTTTTTTGAAGTCAATTTTGCTCAAAAAATAATCAACAGAAACATTCTCATAACGGCAAAATTCATTTATTTTATTGATTTCTTCGTTATTTTTTTCGTTATAGACAATAGCTAGACTACTCAAAAATTTACTCCGAGATTAAAGATTTTCCACAATTACAAATAATAGGTAAATCACTAGTTTTTATTTTTTCAATAAATGCATTCGGAAGCTCAATTTTACAACAAGTACTTATTCGATTTTCTAATTTACCAATGCCAATATTTTTATTCCTTGCAATAAAAGAATCATAGAGATTTAGAACAGTTTTATCTAAATTTTTTGATAAAACTTTTCTTTTTTCTTGAAGAATAGATTTATGATTACTAAGGTTTTCTATCTCAGATATAATTTTTTTTTCATAACCAATCCATTTTTCTTCAAGTGCAAAGATTTTCAGTTCATAATTTTCTTTAATTTCATTTAACTTAGAAATATTTTCGTTTACTTGATCTTGTTTAGTTTCATATAAAGCTAAACTTTCTGATTTATTCTTAATTTCTATCTCAATCGCTTCAACTTCTTTATTGTTTCTTATTTTGCCCGAATATAAAGTAGTATTAAGCTCATTGATTTCGTTATTAGTATGATCAATAGTTTGATTTATTTTTATTTGAAGTTTCGTAAGTTCATCAAATTTAATTTCAATCATATTAAATTTTTTCCTAATATCCTCTATTCCCAATTTTTCTTCTAATTTTATGGAAATTTGACTTAAATTATCCTCAATATTAAAAATATTTAAGTCATATTCTTGTAATTGAAAGAATTTATGATTTTCATCTGCCATAGTAACCTCTAATAGATCCTCTTCTATATCTATAATATATAATACGTTATATAAATCTTAATTGAATTCTATTTCTAAAAAATTTTTAATTAAATATGCAACAAAATAATATTAAATCTAACCTAAAAAAAACTAAAATAGTATGTACTATTGGCCCTTCTTCAGACTCAGTTGAGATTATTGAAGGTTTAATTGATGCAGGAATGAATGTAGCTCGAATGAATCTTTCTCATGGTAATGAAAAAGATCATAAAAAAATAATTTCTAATTTAAGAAAAGCTGCAAAAAATCGTAATATTTATCTCCCAATATTAGCTGACCTACCTGGCCCAAAATATAGAGTTGGGGAAATAAATAATGGAATTATGGAAGTCAAAGAAAACCAAGTAATTTTATTTGAATGTGATAATGAAAAATTAGAATCTGAGGAAATAAATATATGGCCATCTGGATTGAACAAAGATGTAGAAGTTGGCGCAATATTAATGATTGATGATGGTGCTGTGGAACTAGAAGTGACAGCAATTAATCAAACTAAAATAGAAACTATAGTAAAGCTTTCAGGAAAAATCAGCAGTAATAAAGCTGTAGTCGCAAGAGGATTCCCCTCAATGTTAGATTATTTTACTGAAGAAACAGAAAGTTCTATAAATTTTGTAATTTCTAATGATATAGATTATATAGGATTATCATACGTTAGAAATGCAGATGATATTAAACGAGTTAAGGCTAAATTAGGTGATAAAAAGCTAAGGATTATCTCAAAGATAGAATTACAAAAAGCACTAGATAATTTAAATGAAATTATTGATAATTCAGATGTTGTAATGGTTGCTAGAGGTGATTTGGGAGTACATTTACCTATTTCAAAAGTTCCTTCTGCTCAAAAATATATTATTAACCTTGCAAATAAAAAAGGGAAAGAAGTTATTACAGCAACTCAAATGCTTGAATCTATGACCGAGAATCCTCAACCCACAAGAGCTGAATCAACAGATGTGCATAATGCAGTTTTAGATGGAACAGATGCAATTATGCTCTCAGGAGAAACTTCAATAGGAAGCTATCCAGTTAGAGCAGTTGAGTTTATGAGAGAAATTTCAGGCATTGCTGAAAAAGATATTAATCATAACTACATTAGAAAATTAAAATTAGAGAATATCAATTCAAAAGATGTAAACCATGTGGATGAACTAATAGCACATGGTGCAGCAAGTATAGCTGAACAATTAAAATCAAAGTTGATAGTCGCGTTCACAGAGTCAGGATCTACAGCTGCAAGAGTAGCTTCTTATAGGCCATCTCAATCAGTTATTGCACTTTCCCCTGATTCAAGTGCAGAAATCAATCTAGGATTAAGATGGGGAGTAAATACTATAAATGTTTCTAATTTTGACCAAATTGAAGAAATGTTCCAATATGCAAATAATATAGTAAAAGAACATAATCTAGCATCTATAGGAGACACTATTGTAGTTGTAGCTGGCCTTCCAATTGGAGTTAAAGGTAATACAAACTTAATTAGGGTTATAAATATTTCTTAAACTTCCATTACTGTATTTAGTAAAGTCCCAATATTTTCTATTGTTATTGAGATTTCATCTCCAGCCTTTAGAGTAAATTCCTCAGGAGGAATAGTTCCTGTGCCTGTCATTACTGTAGACCCATCAGGTATATCATTACTTGAATGAAGCCATTTATTCAATTCATCACATTTTCTTTTCATAAGATTAGTATTTCCAGACCCAGAAAATACTTCATTCGAATCTCTCTTGATTATCATTTCAACCTTCAAATTATTATAATCTAATAATTCAATTGGAACCCAACAAGGACCAATTGATGCTGAACTATTATAAATCTTAGCTTGAGGGATATATAAAGGATTCTCTCCTTCTATGGATCTACTAGACATATCATTTCCCACTGTAAACCCAACTATTTGTCCATGAAAAACAATAAATGTGAGTTCGGGTTCTGGAACATCCCATGTAGAATCTTTTCTAATACCAACTTTGTCATTTGGACCCTTTAATCTGGCTAAAGTACTCTTAAAAAATGCCTCAGGCCTATCTGCGGTATAAACCTTTCCATAAACATCCGGAGTATCAGATTCAGCTTGTCTTTCTTTCATAGAATCTTCATATGTCACACCAAAAGCCCAAGTTTCCAATGAATCAATTGGTATTCTCGGATTAGAAAGCATTTGCTTAGGAAAAGTTCCTTCTGTTGTATCCATAGTCTTTTTTAAGTATTCAGAAACTGTTAGATCATTACTTAAAGCAACTTTAATTAAATCTATAGATGTTTTAATAGATGGTCTTAATTTAGTAATATCTTTTATCTTTTTATCATCCTCTACAACTACCCTTTTTTCAATTTGATAAATTTTCATAATTACTCTCTAAACTTCTTTATATTCACCATCAACAGTATCATCTTCATCAGATTTGTCATCCGTATTTGAAGGGTCAGTAGGATCATTTCCTTCTTGTGGTAAATTTTGACCAAATTTCTGCAAGGATTGATTCACCTTTTCTATACCTTCATTTATCTGTTCAGAATCTGAATCTTCATTAGCAATAACATTCTTTAGATCATCTACTTCAGTCTGAAGCTCAGTTGAAACCTCATCCGGAACTTTATCTGAATTCTCTTTAATTAACTTTTCTGATTGATAAATAACAGCTTCCGCGGAATTTTTCGACTCTATATTGGCTTTCTTCTTCTGATCTTCTTCCGCAAATTTTTCTGCATCTTTTACGATTTTATCTATTTCATCATCTGACATTCCTGATCGTCCAGTTATAGTTATTTTCTGTTCTTTATTAGTAGCTCTATCCTTTGCCATTACCGTGACAATTCCATCAGCATCAATATCAAAAGTAACATCTATTTGAGGAACACCTCTAGGTGCTGGTTGAATACCATCCAATGAAAATCTTCCTATTGAAACATTATCATTTGCCATCTCTCTTTCACCTTGAACAACATGAATTTCAACACTTGGTTGACTGTCTGCAGCTGTTGTAAATGTTTCAGTTTTTGACGTAGGTATTGTTGTATTTCTTTCAATTAGAGGAGTCTTAACTCCACCCAAAGTTTCAATACCAAGAGTCAGTGGAGTTACATCTAGTAATAAAACATCCTTGACATCACCTTGAAGTACCCCTGCTTGAATTGCAGCTCCAAGTGCTACAACTTCGTCAGGATTAATTGTTTTATTCGGTTCTTTTTTAAATAGATCTTTGACCTTTTCTGAAACAATTGGCATCCTAGTCATTCCACCAACTAATACAACCTCATCAATTTCTCCAGGTTTTACTTCAGCATCTTTGAGGGCAGATAGTGTAGGCTTAACTGTTTTTTCTACAAGCTGGGCTGTAAGTTCTTCTAATTTTGATCTATTTAGATTTAATTGAAGATGTTTGGGACCATTAGAATCTGCTGTTATGAAAGGAAGATTAATCTCTGTTTGATTCACAGAAGATAGTTCAATTTTAGACCTTTCAGCCTCAACTCGGATTCTTTGTAAAGCTGCAGGATCAGACTTTAAATCAATAGAGTTTTCACTTTTGAAATTTTCACAAATATAATCTACTATAACATTATCAAAATCATCTCCACCAAGCTGTGTATCTCCATTGGTTGATTTAACTTCAAAAACACCATCTCCTAATTGAAGAATAGTAATATCAAAAGTTCCTCCTCCAAGATCATAAACTGCAATAGTTCTATCTCCCTCCTTGTCTAGTCCGTAAGCTAGAGAGGCTGCTGTTGGTTCATTTATAATTCGCAGAACTTCTAATCCTGCAATCTGTCCGGCAACTTTTGTAGCTTCTCTTTGAGAATCATTAAAATAAGCAGGAACAGTAATTACTGCTTGATCAACCTTATCTCCAAGCTTAATTTCAGCATCTTCTTTCAGTTTTCTAAGTACCATTGCAGAAATTTCTGCAGGAGCATGATCTTTATCACCTAATTTTATGCCAACATCTCCATTAGTTCTTTTATTTAACTTATAAGAAACTTTATTTCCTTCTTTTTTCATTTCAGTTTGATTAAATCTTCTCCCTATAAATCTTTTAGCTGAATAAACTGTATTCTCAGGATTAGTTATTGACTGCCTTTTAGCTGTCTCTCCAACAAATCTTTCATTTGATTTTGAATTGAAAGCAACAACAGAAGGTGTAGTTCTTTTACCTTCATTATTTTCAATCACACTAGGTTCACCAGATTCCATTACTGCCATAGCAGAGTTTGTTGTCCCTAAATCAATTCCTATTACTTTTGGCATTATATTTCCCTTCTTAATCTTTTTTATTTTTTAAATGCTATTTCTACTAAAATTGGTCTTAGCAAGTAGTCTTTGTGTTTATATCCTGGTGAAATTTGTCTTATAATTTCACCTTCTTCAAATTTATCTGTTTCGATTCTAGATATAGCTTCATGAATATTTGGATCAAATTTATCATCATTTTCAATATTTATTTCAACAAAATCAAAAGAAGATAAAAGACTTTTAAAATTATTATTAACCGAGTCTACCCCTTTGATCCAAGATTTATATGTTTTTGTGTCTACTTTTGAGGACAAGGCCATATTTAACTGGTCTAGAACATTGATTAACTGCATGAAAATTTTCCTTTGAGCTCGATCATCTGATTCTTTAATATCAGATGTAACCTTTTTCCTATAATTCACTAAATCAGCTTGAGCTCTTTGAGCTATATCTAAATACTTATTTTTCTCAGTAGTCAGTTCCGCAACTTCTTCTTGAAGTTTTTTTATTTCTTTATCTTTTTTTGTTTCTTTTACCATAATTAAATTTTAATACCTAAATCAAGAAATAATTGTCTTAATTCTTTTGATGCAACCTTTGCAGAATTTTTATAAACTTGATTATTAACTCCTTGTTCTAAAAGATCAACAACTTCCTTAATTCTTAAGGAAAGCGCTAATACTAACTTAGCCCCTTCAAGATTCAATCCATATCTTTCAGTTAATAACTTTACAATTTTAAGTCTAAGAAGATCATTTTCCGAATATAGTCTTCTTCGGCCATCAGTTCTAGAAGGTTTTACCAGTCCTGTTCTATCATATTTCCTAAGAGTATTCGGGTGCATAGAAATCAAATGAGATGCAACACTTATTGTATAAACACCTATAACAGGATCTTGATTAAATTCACTACCTAAATTATTTTCAGGCTTTGAATTCGAAACAGTAACTGATTTTGATACTATCCAACCTCTATTTACCACAATAAACTCCCTTAATACATATAATAATACTTAACACGATCTGTGTCAATTTAAATCGCTACGGAATCAATCAAAAAAGCATCAAGCTAAATAAAAGTTTACACTTTGTTAACGATTCATATTTTTTTTTACTTGATTAATTTTAAAAGGACATATATTATAATTTCTTGGAAAATGTAAATATAAGAAGGAATTTAGTAGTGATTTATTCTAAATGCTGCCCTTGTGGTGGAGATATCGAAATAAATACTGATTATGATGGTAAATATCATTTGTCATGCATACAATGCAGCAAAGAAATATCAAAATCAGAGGCAATCGAGTTATTAAAAAAGACTCAATCTAAAGTTGCACAAGGTTAAAAAAAAATCAATTTTTTGCAAAACCTTCTACAATTATCGTTAAAGAGTCATCTTTATTTTCTATAAACCCTGAGTCTATTACGAAATCCGTATTCTCTCCATCTTCAGAATTTACTGTTATGGTACCTTTAGACAATGAAGATAATATAGCAGCATGTTTAGGTAATATAGTCATTTGCCCTAAAGATCCCGGAACTAAAACACTACTAGCATCTCCTGAGAAAACTTCTCCGTTAGGTGAAACTATATTAACTTTTATAATATTCGCCATTCTTAATTATTTTCTATTTGTTTCTTCATTTCTTCACCTTTTTCAGCAGCTTCTTCTATGCTACCAACCATATAAAATGCTTGTTCAGGAAGATCGTCATGCTTTCCTTCTAGTATTTCTAAGAAACCCTTAACTGTTTCTGCTATTGGAACATACTTCCCTGGAATACCTGTGAATACTTCACCAACAAAAAATGGTTGAGTTAGGAATCTTTGAATCTTTCTCGCTCTAGCAACTGCCAGCTGATCTTCTTCGGATAATTCATCTATCCCTAAAATTGCAATAACGTCTTGTAGGTCTTTGTATCTTTGAAGAACCTGCTGAACTCCTTGAGCAGCTTTATAATGATCTTCTCCAACAATTGCTGGTTCTAACATTCTAGAATTTGAAGCCAATGGATCTACTGCTGGAAATAAAAACTGAGCTGCTAAAGCTCTATCAAGAGAAACATTAGCATCTAAATGACCAAAAGTAGTAACAATTCCTGGATCAGTATAATCATCAGCAGGAACATAAACGGCTTGAAATGAAGTAATAGATCCATCAACTGTTGTTGTAATTCTTTCTTCAAGATCACCCATTTCAGTTGATAAAGTTGGCTGATATCCCACTGCTGACGGCATTCTTCCTAATAAAGCAGAAACTTCCATGCCTGCCAATACGTATCTATAAATATTATCAACAAAAAGCAATACATCTTGCTTTTGCTCATCTCTAAAATACTCAGCCATAGTAAGACCAGTCAATGCTATTCTAGCTCTAGTACCAGGAGGTTCATTCATTTGTCCAAAAACTAAGGCAGTTGAATCTAAAACACCATAGTCTTGCATTTCATGCCATAGATCATTTCCTTCCCTTGACCTTTCTCCCACTCCAGCAAATACCGAAACACCTGAATGCTCTTGAGCGATATTCCTTATAAGTTCAGTAATGATAACCGTTTTTCCTACTCCAGCACCACCATACGCTCCAATCTTACCACCCTTAGCAAAAGGTGTTATCAAATCTAAAACCTTAATTCCGGTTTCTAAAAGTTCTACTGATCCTGATTGTTGATCAAAGTCAGGAGGTTTCCTGTGTATTGGCCATCTAACAGCGTCTTTACTTACAGGTTCACCATTATCAATAGGATCTCCTACAACATTAAATAGTCTTCCTAATGAATCTGCACCAACAGGAACTGATACTGCTGCTCCTGTATCAATAACCTCAACTCCTCTAGCTAGACCTTCGGTTGGACCTAACGCTAAACATCTTGCCCAAGAATTTCCAACATGTTGTTCTACTTCAAGAACTAATCTTTCGCCTTCATTTTCTAATTCTAAGGCGTTAAATATTTCAGGCAAATTATTCTGATCAAATTCAACGTCAACAACGGTACCGATAACTTGAACTACCTTACCTTTATCTCCTTTAGCCATATTATTCTCCTTTTATTTTCCTTCTAATGCAGATATTCCACCAATCAAATCTAGTAGTTCTGCAGTTATTGTTTCTTGCCTTGCTTTATTTAGATCTAAAGTCAATTCTCCAATTAATTCATTAGCATTATCAGTAGCATTTTGCATAGCTACCATTCTTGCAGAATGTTCACTTGCAAACGATTCTAGGATAGATTGATATACTTGAGACCTTACATACTTAGGTGTTAGTTCAATTAGAACTTCATAATCAGAAGGCTCATAAATATAATCGTTTATAACATCTTCTTTTTCATCTTCATTTGAAATAGGAAGTATTGTTTGTAGTTTTGGTATTTGAGAAGTTGTATTAATAAATTCGCTATAAACTAGATCAACCTGGTCCCATTTACCCTCTAAAAAGCCTTCAATAGCAAAATCTGAAATACTTAAGGTATCAGTTATTTCAGGTTTATCAGGAATTTCAATTTGCTCTACAATATTCTGATCTCTTGAATTTAAAAATCTAAAACCTTTTCTTCCAACGGAAAGTATGTTGTAATTTTCAGTTGATTTCTGAATTACTTCAATTGCTTTTTTATTTACATTTCCTACTAATGCACCTGCTAAACCTCTATCTGGAGTAACGAGGATCATTAGCTTATTATTAATTTCTCTATTGTCTAATAGAGGGATATTGACTTTTTCAAGATCCACTGATGATGATAGATTGGTCAATAAACTCTGTATAGTTTCAGCATATTTTTTACCCATCAAAACTTGCTGTTGAGCTCTTCTCATTTTTGAGGCTGCAATTAATTGCATAGCCCCTGTGACTTTAGAAGTGTTTGAAACAGATTTTATTCTTGCTCTTAATTCTTTTGTACTAGGCATTTAATTAGTTCCCAAAAGTTCCTTTATAAGTTTTTATTGCTCCATCTAATCCTTTTTTCGAATCATCTGACAACTCACCCTCTTGGGAAATTGTCTTCATTACATCGGGTATATTTGCGGACACAAAATCATACCAACCTTTTTCAAATTCAGAAATCCTTTCAATTTCAACATCGTCTAAAGCACCCTGATTAGCAGCATAAAATATTGATACTTGATTTTCAAAAGGTAGAGGTTCATTTTCATTTTGCTTTAAAAGCTCTGTCAATCTTTCACCTCTAGCTAACTGCTGCTTTGTAATAGCATCTAAATCGTCTGTTCCAAATTGAGCAAATGTTTTCAATGAATCATATTGAGCCATTTCTCCCTTAAGAGATCCTGAAACTTCCTTCATAGCTTTTCTTTGAGCAGATGAACCAACTCGTGTTACAGACAAACCAGCATTTACTGCAGGTCTAATACCTGAGTTGAATAGATCAGGTTCTAAGTATAGTTGACCATCAGTAATAGAAATAACATTTGTAGGAATATAACCAGATACATCTCCAGCCTGAGTTTCAATAATAGGCAATGCAGTTATAGAACCTCCTCCATATTTGTCATCAAGCCTTGCAGCTCGCTCAAGTAATCTTGAGTGTAAATAAAAAACATCTCCAGGATAAGCTTCTCTACCGGGAGGTCTTCTCAGAAGAAGCGACATTTGTCTATAAGCCCAAGCATGTTTACTAAGATCATCATAAACTATCAGAACATCTTTTCCTTGAGCCATAAAAAATTCAGCCATTGTAACTCCTGCATAAGGAGCCAAATATTGTAATGCTGCTGAATCAGATGCATTGGCAGTAACAATAATAGTATTATCTAGTGCTCCCTGCTCTTCTAACCTAGCAACTACAGCAGCTACTTTTGATGCTTTTTGTCCTATCGCTACATAAATACCAATAATATCTGAATCTTTCTGGTTTATTAAAGCATCAACACAAAGAGAAGTTTTTCCCGTAGTTCTATCGCCAATCACTAATTCTCTTTGTCCTCTTCCAACTGGAACCATTGCATCCACAATTTTCAATCCAAATTGAACAGGTTCATCAACAGATTTTCTTTCAACAACACCTGCTGCAATTTTTTCAACCGGAAGAGATTCTGAAGTAGAAACATCTCCTTTCCCATCTAATGGTCTCCCTAAGGGATCAACTACTCTTCCAAGAAGATTGTCCCCTACTGGAACTTCAACTATTCTTCCTGTTGATCTTACTTCGTCTCCTTCTTTTATTGACAAGAAATCTCCTAATACGACAGCCCCAACTGTATCTTCTTCTAGATTCAAAGCAAGCCCAATAATATCATTAGGGAATTGCAATAATTCGTTTACCTTTACACTTGAAAGACCATGTATTGTTACAACACCGTCCCCAGCTTCAACAACAGTTCCTATATCAACCATGCTGAAATCTCCACCAAATTCTTCTATTTGGCGTTTTATAATTGATGCTATATCTTGACTATTTGGTGACATAATTTTTCTCCATACTATAATGCAGTTGATCTTAATAAATGATCCTGTAAATCATTTAATTTATTTTTAGTGGAGCAATCTATAATAGTATCCCCCACTTTTATGATGTATCCCCCAAGAATAGATTTGTCTAATTTTTTATTTATATCGACATCATCTACTTCGAACACTTCACATATTTTTTTTATAATTTCTACTTCCTGTTCTTTAGACAAATCTACAAAAGAAGTAATCGTAGCAGAAACTTTTCCCTCAGAAATTTGATTCTGATCAAAAAATTCATTCATAATTCCTTCATAAAAATTAACTTGACCTTTAGTAATAAGGACCTTTAAAAAATTAATGAAAAGTTTATCAAACCCTGCAAATAAAGTGTTTATAGACTTATATTTTTCAGAATTTGGAACCTCAGGAGAAATTAAGAAAGATTTCAAATCTTCATCAGACATTACATCTTTTGAATTACGAAAATTATCAATCCAAATATCTTTATTATTTTTCTCTTCAGCAATATCTAGTATTGCTTTCCCATATCTTTTAATTACTGAACTTGCCATAATTTTTAATTATTAATTTCTTCTTTTAGCGTTTTATCTATTAGATCTTTATGATCTTTTTCATCAATAGACTTATCAACAACTTTTGAAGCAGCTGAAATTACGAGTGAGGAAAATTCCTTCCTTACACTTTGTATTGCAAGGTCTCTTTCTTTTTCAATCGCTTTGTTTGCTTTAGAAATAATATCCTGAGATTCCAATTCAGCTTTTTCAATTTCTTGCTGCCTAAAATTTTCAGCAGCCTCTCTTGCTTCTTGAACAAGCTTTTGTCCTTCTTGCCTTGCAGAATTTATTTCTTTTTCTAACTTTTCAGCAGATTCATCAGCTTCATTCTTAACCTTTTCCGCAGCCTCAAGGCTCTCTTTTATCTTTTCTGACCTAGATTGAAGCATAGAGCTAATCGGGCCAAATAAAAGTTTCCTAAGTATTAAAAACAAAACCGTAAAACTTACTAATTGTGTAATAAGTACTGATAAATTTATACCTAATGCTTCCATATTTAATCTCCTATTTTTTTCAGCTGAGATTTCTCAGCCGAAAATTTTATAAAACGAATAGTATTAATATGGCTACAACTAAAGAATAAATCGCAATTGCTTCTGTAAATGCAATAGCTAAAATCATACTTTGTTGTATAGGACCTCTTGCTTCAGGGTTTCTCCCCAAAGATTGTAAAGCCCCATTAGCTAACATTCCAATACCAAGAGCTGATCCTATTGCTCCCAAACCCATCGATAATGCAGCTCCTATCGGTTGCCATTCACTTGCCATTTGTTTCTCCCTTCAATATTTTTATTTTTTTTCTTAATTTGCACCTAATGGTCATCATGCTCTCCATGAGATGTTACTGCCATTACACCAAAAACTAAAGTCAACATCGAAAATATCAAGGCTTGAATCATACCTACAAATATTTCTAGCCCCATAAAAGGCATCATGCCTATTAATGGTAATAAAAAACCCATAGATATCAACACAATTTCACCAGCAAACATGTTTCCAAAAAGCCTAAATGTAAAACTAATAGTTTTAGCAAATTCACCAAATAATTCAAGTATCCCCACAAAAGCATTTATAGGACCATGAGAAAAATTAATAAATTTCCCTCCGTAGCCTTTAAATCCAAGGGATGAAAAACCCCAAAATTGAATAGCCAGCATCGAAAAAATAGCTATTGCTAGGGTTGTATTAACATCAGTTGATGCTCCTCTAAAATATGGAATTAGCTCACCTGTAGTTTTTCCTAAGTAGGATTCAGGGCTAATTGATCCATCAGATTCTTTAGTATATAAACTAACAACTTTTCCTTCATGAATATTTTCTTGTATTTGAACATACTCTTTTATTTCTAATGGAGCTGTTCCGTTTTTTATTTTTTTCTTAATTTGTTGAATATCTTCAGGTACATAGCCTCCAATAGCACTTAGTGGCGCCCTCGTAGTTTCACCTCGCCCTATAGGCATTATATTTATTCCATTAGTATCAAAAACAACGAATCCGTGATTATAATCTTCTTCTAGAACACACAATTCAGCAAGGGTTTGATCAGATTTATATTCATCTGCGCAATGTCCAGAATGAGAGTGATGATGAACCCATTCCTCAACTGTTTCTACTTTTCCTATGGATCCTACACCTGGAAGTATACCCAACCAGTTGAAGAATAATACACCTAAAAATATAGTAATTACTACTGGAAGAAATCTTCTAGCTGATTTCCCGCCAGCTTCATCTGCCGTATCTATCCAAAATTGAAATATTAATTCGAATACATTTTGTAACCCTGAAGGAATTTCTTTCATATTTCTTGTTGCTAACCAAGATAAAACAATGATCACAATCATTGCAATCCATAGCATTATTGTAGAATTTTTCAAATCATATGAAAAAGGAGTAGAAATATGCAATACAGTCTCAGCTGCTATTGAAATAAATGGCATTGGACCGCCAAGAAATCCAAAACCAAAAGTATCACCCAGCGCTCCTCCTAAAGTTGATATTGCAAAAACTGATAGAAGAGCTGAAATAATTAAAATTATTTTTGGTTTAAAAAACATTTAAATTAAATTTTTCCTTGATTTTAGCTTTTTAAAATTCTAACCGTACAAATAATACCTACAAAAAGTCCAATCATCAAACCCATTAAGGTCATAAAATAGCCAAGATTTAATCGATTATCCAAAAAATTACCACCAAAAGTAAAAATTACTACTGGTGTTACCATTAGCCATCCAATTCCAAGATACTTGCCAGCTAAATAAAATGAAGAAATTATACTATTTTTAGAATTTCCTTCATCATTATTATTTTTACTCATCTAAATCCAAGCTATCGATAAATGATTCAAAAACAGACAGACTCTTTCTTTCTTTTTCTCCCATTGGAGAATATGCATCATTTTGGTCATCTAAGTCTTCATTTATCTCATTAGATTTATCTATATCCAAATTAGATTTTTGAAATCCAGCTTTTTCAATTACTTTACTAACACACATAATTGGAATACCCAGCTTTAAGGCTATAACCATAGCATCAGATGGTCGGGAATCTAATTCTATTTCTTTTCCTTTTATTGAAATGATTATTTTTGCAAAAAAAGTTCCAGTGTCAAGATTATCTATTATAATTTTATTAATTTGACCATCAAATTTCTCAATTACATTACAAAAAAGGTCATGAGTAAGTGGTCTTGGAACGTCAACCTTTTGCATTCGTATCGCGATAGCATCAGCTTCAGCAGCAGCAATCCATATAGCAAGATACAATGATCCTGTCTTTTGTTTTAGGATCATTACTCTTTGCCCCATGGCATTAATCTTTAGACTGTCCACAATCATTTCTTCCATATTTATAGAATAATTATTTTTAAATAATGGTCAATAAAATTTAGCATTTTTTAAAATGAATATAGATTATTTATTTCAGTATTAATTTTTTTGACTTTCTGCCGTGCAAAATTTCCAAAGTTAACAGGATCTTCTGATGCATAAATGATACCTCTAGCTGAATTAATAAGAATGTTAGGATTATTATTAATTATTGAGTTGTCTATAATTTCAAACAAATCACCTTTTTGATGACCTAATCCAGGAATTAAGAAAGGAAGATTTGGATTTTGCTCACGAATAATTTTTAATTCGCTAGGATATGTTGCACCCATGACTAAACAAACATTATCATGATAATTTAATTCAGTAGAAATATTTGCAATATTTTCATACAATGCCATATGTTTTTTTTCTGAAAAAAAGTCTTGAATTTCCCCTCCAGATTTATTGCTTGACTTACATACAATAAAAACGCCTCTATCTTTATATTTGGTAAATGGCAATATTCCATCAGTACCAAAAAACGGCACAATTGTTATTGCATCAAAATCCCAAAATTCAAACATTGCCTTAGCATATGCATCGCTTGTAGAATCAATATCTGACCTTTTACAATCACCAATTATTATTTTTTTTTCAGGTAGATTTTTTATATATTCAATAGTTTTATATAAAGCTTCAAGACCCTCAAAACCATTTGATTCATAATATGCTAATTGTGGCTTGTATCCCACCACCAAATCATAAGTATTATCAATGATTTCTTTATTAAAATCAAAAATATTTTTGACTGGCATCTTATCTAAATTTGGATCAAGCCCAACTACTAAAAAGGTTTTTTTATTATTTATGGATTGAATTAAATTGTTATTAAACGAACTCATAGAACTAAATTTTTATATACAAAGCAAAAAACTTTATCTTTTTTATTTAATTGTAGTTTATTAAAAATTACATTATCAAGCGAAACAAAATAATCTTTATCTGATTTGATTTCGAGCAATGTAGAGTTTTTATTTTTTACGATATCTGCAATTAAACCAGTATAATAAAAACCTAAATCATTATGAGTAAATTTTGTTTTTGAAACCATGACACTTTCTGATGAGAAATAATTTTCAGAAAAACCTTCTTGTTCAATAAAATTAATCAAGTTCTCATTTTCCCAAAGGCCCAGAATATCATTTTTATTTTTTTTCTCATTAGCAAAACCATTACTAACATGTAAAATTTTTTTCTTAGTTCTAAAAATTTCATCTATTGAATGAGTTATGTACAACACACATAAATTTAATTTATCTGAAAAATCTTGTATAGAATTAAATATCTTTTTACTAGAAATGAAATCGACTGAATTTAATGGCTCATCTAACATTAGAATTTTTCCATTTCTTGCCAATGCTCTTGCTAAAGACACCTTTTGCTTTTGACCTCCAGATAGTTGATCGGGATAAAAATTCTTAATATTTTTTATTTCAAATAAATCTAAGCAATCAGAAGGTGTAATTTGTTTTTTAGAATTTTCTAAAAACTTATACCCAAATTCAACATTTTCAATAACATTCATAGTTGGAAAGAGTTTATCTTCCTGTTGAACGTAAGAAATATCTCTTTGACTGGAAGGGATATTTATATTTTTCTTCGATGAAAAAATCAAATTATCATTAATTTTTATTTCTCCTTGTGAAGGATCAATGAAACCTGCAAGATTATTTAAGAGAGTGGTTTTTCCATTTCCTGATCTACCCCAAATAAAATTAATTCCTTGAGAAAATTCAGATTTAGCTTCCAAATTAAAATCACCTTGATTAGATTTGATATTAAAATTTATTTCACTCATAAAACTAGTCCATCTTTTTTATTAATATAATTAAAAATAAATATACTAATCACAGCAATCAATATTGATAGCATTGACAATATAAAAATTGACATTTGATTCCCTGTTTGAATAGATGTATATATTGCAGTTGATAAAGTTTGTGTTTTGCCAGAAATATTTCCAGCGACAATCATAGTCGCCCCAAACTCACTTATAGATCTAATAAAACCTAAAAATAATGCAGAAATAATTCCATTCTTTATCATAGGAAAAATTACAAAAATAAATGTATCTTTTTTGTTTGCGCCTAAAATTTTTGAGGTATTTATTAATTTCTTATCAATATTTGAAATTGTAATAAAAATCATTCTATAAACTAAGGGCAAAGATATCACTGCACATGCAATGCTTCCTCCTATCCATTCAAAAGATAAATTACCATTTGATATAAAAACAATAAAATATCCTGAGATCACCGGTGGAAGTGCAAGTGGAAGAGTTGTAATAAAATCAAATAATGATTTAAGTTTGTTATATTTTTTAACAACAAGAATTATGGACAAGGAAACAAAAAAACAAATGAAAGTTCCTATAAAAGCAATTTTCAAGGTAGTAATAAAAATTTCAAAATAGTTCATTTTTCGACCTTAAATCCAAGGTCAGTCAATTTATTTAATATATTCTCTGACGTAAGTTTATCAATAAAATTAACTATTGATATATTATTATTGTTATTTAAGATTGCCATTTTATATTCTATTTCATCGTGTAAGTTATTAGGAAATTCATAAATTATTTCTAGATTATTCTTTATTGCTTCAGTTTTATAAATAATTCCATAATAATCACTGTTATATATTAAAAGATTAGAAACATAGGAAACATCCCCAGATGCAATTACTTTTTCATTAATTATTTCTTTTGAAAGAATTTTTTCTAAAACTTGATTAGAATATTTGCCAGCAGGAGCAATGTTTTTATCAGCAATAACTATTTTTTGACCAAGGTTTTGATTTATATTTTCAATAAAATCTTCATATGATTCAACTCTATTACTTTTAGCCAAAACTAGTGAATTTTTAGCAAAAGTCCTTAAGTTTTTTTTGTCAATGATGCCTTTTTCGATTAAGTTATCAATAGAAGAATTTGAAGCAAATATTACTGCACCGATCTTTTTCTGATTATTTTCAATCCTTCTTGACAAACTAATTGATCCACCATAATTTATGAAAAAATCTTTATTATTAGTATTTAGATATTCTTCATCAACTATTTCTCTTAAAGATGCTGCAACCATAATAATTTTTGATTTATCATTACTACATCCAATAAAAAATAAAAAAAATATAATAGTAGAAAGACTAAGCAGATATGTATAAATAATTTTTAGCATTTTTATATATATAAAACTATTCGATATACTGTTATTCTAAGTTAAAATATTTATTAAATATCAAAATACAACAAGTTTAAAGAAATTTATATTATGGCTAATCAAACTGAAAGTGAACAATATGCGTTCAATGCATTTGCAAATCTACCCTTTTACGGTTCTATCAATTCAGAATTCATAGAGTTGGCAAATATTTATGATAAAAAATCAATAGTAGATTTAGGTTGTGGAACTGGCAATATTACAAAGCTAATACTACAAAAATTACAAATAGCTAAAGATTCTGTAATTTATGCTGTTGATAGTTCTAAAAGTGCCTTAGTTACAGCTGCTCAAGAAGTAGAAAATAATTCAATAGTTAAATTTATCCACTCTGAAGTTCAAAACCTTACAGATGCAGTTAAAGAAAAAGCTGATGCGATGATATATTGCAATTCAATTCATTATGTACCTGACAAAGATAAACTACTTTCAGAAATTAGAAATAAATTAAATACCAATGGAGTTTTAGCATTCAATTCCTCTTTTTATGAAGGATCTCATCCAGAAGAATCATTAGATTTTTATAAAAAATGGATGTTTAGATCATTTAGACTCCTCAAAAAAGATCATGATTTAAAACCTGACAAATCCGCTAAAGTATCATCAAGAGAGCAATTGACTCCTGAAGATTACATAGTTTTATTAGAAAAAATAGGTTATAAAGTTGAATATATTAAAGCTAAATCATACCAAGTTCCTATAGATGGATTTCATTATATAAGTGAATTTAAGGATTGGATAGAAGGAGTTCTTCCAGGTGTTCCATTAGAAATAGGTAAATCAACTCTGCAAAAAGCATTGAAGGAAATTTTCAATGAAATGAAATTAGCTACAGTTCCTAGAAATTGGCTTTCAGTAAGAGCTGTAAAAGTATAATTTATAACTAGCTATTATAATCTTCAACCGTCATAACATTCATAGTTTCATTATGGGAATCCATAATTGTTGCATAAGCTGTGTCAATTGATGTGTAACATGGTATAGATAATTCTGTAGCCTTTCTTCTAATATGAAATCCGTCTTGAATAGATGATCTATCCCCTGTAACAGTATTTAAAACAGCACCTACTTCTCCTTCGTTTATCAAGTCAATAACTGTTGGAGATTGACTCAATATTTTATTAACTTTTTGCACCTTAAAGCCCATAGATTTTATAAAATTATAAGTTCCATCTGTGGCAAAAATTTTATTTCCATTTTTATTTAATTTTTTTATAAAGTCTACAGAATCTTTTTTATCTCTATCAGCTATAGATAGTAAAAAACTAGTTTTTGAATCAACCTCTAATCCAGAAGCAATCATAGCTTTTTTCATAGCATTTGGTAAATTATTATCTATACCCATCACTTCTCCAGTAGATTTCATTTCAGGACCTAGATAGGTATCAACACCAGATAATTTTGACATGGAAAAAACAGGTGATTTCACAGCAAAAAGTTTCTTCTCTTTTACCAAACCTGTCGAAAATCCAAGTTTATCTAATTTATCTCCATAAATAACTTTAATTGCTAAATCTATCATAGGAACGCCTGTGACTTTAGAGATAAATGGAATAGTTCTACTTGATCTAGGATTGACTTCTATAACATATAAAATTGATTCCTCCGATTCATTTTTATTTGATGAATCAAAAAAAGATTTCTTTGATCTTTTGACTATAAATTGTATATTCATCAATCCTTTGATTCCTAAAGTTTTGCCTAGCTTTCTAGTAGCTTCTACAAGATTTTTTTTCTCCTTTTCAGAAAGGTCATAAGCTGGATAAACAGCTGTACTATCCCCCGAATGAATTCCTGCTCTTTCAACATGCTGCATTATTCCTGGAATAAGGATATTTTCTTCATCACAAATTGCATCAACTTCAATTTCTATCCCATCTATATAATGATCAACTAAAATAGTTTGTCCAGGGACAAAATTTTGAGCTCTTTTAAAATATCTTATTAAGTCCTTTTCTTTGTAAACTATTTCCATAGCTCTTCCGCCAAGGACATAAGATGGTCTTACCATCACAGGATAACCAACTTTAGTTGCTATTTTAATTGCCTCACTTAATTCTACTGTAGCTGATCCTTCAGGTTGTAAAACTCCAGATTCTCTACATATTTCTTCAAAGCTTCCTCTTTCAGATGCAAGATTAATCACTTCAGCAGAAGATCCCCTAATAGGAAAATTATGTTTTCCTAAATCCTGTGACATATTTATAGCTGTCTGACCTCCAAATTGAACAAGTGAATCCACTAATTCGCCTTTAGTTGATTCATTTTCAATGATATCCATAACACTTTCAGAATCTAGTGGTTCAAAATAAAGCCTAGAAGATGTATCAAAATCTGTTGAAACCGTTTCAGGGTTTGAATTGATTAGAATAGATTTTATTCCATTAGACTGTAGACTTTTAGAAGCATGTACAGAACAATAATCAAACTCAATTCCTTGGCCTATTCGAATTGGACCTGACCCTAAAACTATCGCTTTATTACCATCAAGAGGATGTGCCTCATTTTCAGTCTCATAAGTACTATAAAAATAGGTGGTAATTGCCTCAAATTCAGCAGCACAGGTATCTACCATTTTATAGGTAGGTATAACTCCAAAACTTTTTCTTAATTCTCGAATTTTGATCTCATCGGTATCTCTTAATTTTGCAATATATTTATCAGAAAAACCAAAATCTTTTGCTTTAGAAAATAATTCCTCAGATAGGTCACTATCTTTTATAACTTTCTCCATTTTTATAATTTTTTCTATAGCATTAGTGAACCAAAAATCAATAAATGTTCTCTTTGTTTCGCTAATAGCATCTGAACCATTCCTTATTCTTTTTGCAATATCCCATAATCTATCATCCATTGGATTATTTGCATTTTCATTATCAGGATCCACCAAAAGATCCGGTTTATTATTTTCCAATGATCTTATTGATTTCAGTAAAGCTGACTCAAATGTTCTTTCTATACCCATAACTTCTCCAGTCGCTTTCATTTGAGTTCCTAAGGTTCTATCAGCGTCTGGAAATTTATCAAATGGCCATCTTGGAATTTTAACAACACAGTAATCTAAAGATGGTTCAAAAACAGAAAAAGTCTTACCCGTAACAGGATTTGTAATTTCATCAAGATTTTTTCCCAAAGCTATTTTTGATGCTATTCTTGCGATTGGGTATCCTGTAGCCTTTGAAGCGAGTGCTGAAGATCTTGAAACTCTGGGATTTACCTCAATTACATAATAATCTGGATCTTCTTCAAAACTATTTCCAATAGAATCCATAACTATTTTTGAAGGTTTCAAAGCTAGTTGAACATTGCATCCTCCTCTAATATCGAGATTAGAAATAATATTTAAGCTTGCGGTTCTCAACATTTGATATTCTTTATCATTTAGGGTTTGAGAAGGAGCTACAACTATAGAATCTCCTGTATGAACACCCATAGGATCAATATTTTCCATATTACAAATAGTGATAACATTTCCTATATTATCTCGCATGACCTCGTACTCTACTTCTTTCCAACCGACAAGTGATTTTTCTACTAGAACTTGTCCTACTCTAGAAAGGCTTATTCCTTGACTTGAAATTTCAACCAATTCTTTTTTGTTTTGTGCAATTCCCCCTCCCGTTCCTCCTAGAGTATATGCTGGTCTAATCACAACAGGATAACCTATTTTATCTGCTGCCGTTTTAGCACTTTCAACATCATTTACAGCGATTGAAGGAGGAGTAGGTTGATTTATTTTCATTAAAAATTCTCTAAATTTATCTCTATCCTCTGCTGTTTCTATTGAATCAATTGTCGTTCCTAATATTTCAACATTATATTTTTCAAGAATACCCTCTTTATGAAGCTCAGAAGTAAGATTTAGACCTGTTTGACCTCCTAGTGTTCCTAGAATACCAAAGGGATTTTCCTTTATTATAATTTGCTCAACTATTTCAGTCGTTATAGGTTCAATATAAACTCTATCAGCCATCTCTTTATCGGTCATTATAGTGGCAGGATTAGAGTTTATTAAGACAACTCTGTAGCCATCTTCTCTCAAAGATTTACATGCTTGAGCGCCAGCATAATCAAACTCTGCAGCCTGCCCAATGATTATCGGACCTGATCCTACAACTAATACTGTCTTATTTTTCATTTGCTCTCTTTCTTTGAAATAATTTTTTGAATAAATTCATCAAAAATATATTCTGAATCTTTTGGACCAGGTGATGCCTCAGAATGATATTGTATAGAAAAGACTGGTAGTGTTTTATGACGTAGACCTGATACCGTGCTGTCATTTAGATTTATATGTGTAACTTCTAGTTCAGTTGGTATTTCTTCTTTTGAAACTGCATAGCCATGATTTTGAGCTGTTACATATACTTTGTTTGAATATAAATCCTTAACTGGTTGATTTCCTCCTCTGTGACCATATGGGAGCTTGAATGTTGTAGCCCCTAGAGATTTAGCAATTAATTGATGACCTAGACAAATTCCTAAAATAGGTATTTCTGAGAAAATTAAATCTTTAACATTGTCTAAGATATTAGATAAATTATTTGGATCTCCAGGCCCTGGAGATAATACTATTCCATCAGGATTAGATTCGATTATCTCAGATGATTTAGAGTTAAATGGATAAACAGTAACTTTGCATTTTCTTGATTCTAATAACCTTATAATATTATTTTTTACTCCTAAATCTAAAACAGAAATATTATATTTTGAGTCATCCTGTCTTCTAATGATTTTTTTACTAGAAGAAACTTCTGAAACAAAATTATAATCATCATAGGATTCAATAGAATTAATCTTTTCAATAACAGACTGAATGTTTTTATTAGAAGTTATTGACCCCATCATAACTCCATAATTTCTAATTTTTTTCACTATTGATCTTGTATCTAGTCCATGAATTCCAGGTATTTTATTTTTTTCCAGATATTTATCTATATTCATTATTGAATTATTATGTGAAGGAGTTTCACAATATTGCCTAACTACAAATCCAGAGACTTGAATCTCATTAGATTCAATATCAGAAAGACTAATTCCATAATTTCCAATCATAGGATAAGTTGGTATTAATATTTGCCCTCTATAAGAAGGATCTGTCAACATTTCTTGATATCCAGTCATAGATGTATTAAATACTACTTCTCCCATTACATCTTCATGATGACCAAAGGAATATCCTTGGTATACGCTCCCATCTTGTAGAACTAAATTTATTTTCTTCATTCTTTATCCTCAAATAGTAATTTTCCATCAAAAAATGTCATCTTAATTTTTCCTTTCATATTAGATCCGAGTAAAGGTGAATTTGAGCTTTTAGATACAAAAAAATCATCATCAATTTTTGTTTGGTCGTTATTATCTATTACAACTAAATCAGCTTTGTAATCTTTTTTTATTTTTCCAATATTTAGATTCAAAATATTATTTAATATTTCTCCTGGATTATTGCACATTGTTTTTATAATTTTTTCTAAATCTATTTCTTTTCTATCTACCAGCTCTAAAAGAGTAATTAGTGCTGTTTCAGCACCATTAATTCCGGCCATTGCTGAATCAAAAGTATTTAGCTTATCTCCAAAGCTATGAGGGGCATGATCAGTTGCGATAATATCTATAGTTCCATCATTTACCGCTTCAATCAAACTTATTCTATCGATTTCAGATCTCAACGGAGGATTCACTCTAGTATTAGTATCGTATGAACTTAAATCAATCCAAGAAGGAACTTCTCCTTTTTTTCCATAGGACCAAAATTCATTCATAAAAAGATGGTGTGGAGTTACCTCAGAAGTAACTTTTACGCCTTGATTTTTAGCATTTCTAATCAAATCAATACTTTCTTTACATGAAATATGCTGCAAATAAATCCATAAATTATTTTTTTTAGCTAAATCTATATCTCTTTTAACACATGCTATTTCTGCATCTTTGGGCCTAGGCTTTAAGCCTAACCTTATTGATACACTTCCTTCATTTACGGAGCCATCTTTAACTTGATCATGTTCTTCACAATGTTCTAATATTGTTCTATTATTTTTATTTGCCAAAGTAAGAGCTTTATGTAAAATTTTTGGATCTGAAATAACATCACCATCATCGCTAAATGAAACTATTCCATTTTTTGATAGTAAATCAATATCAACTAATTCTTTACCTTTTCTTCCAATCGTTACGGAGGATGTCTGAAGAATTCTTATTCTAGAATTTTGATCAATTATTTTTTTCTGATCAGAAATTGCACTTAAGTTATCCATCGTAGGATTAGTATTTGCCATCATAATAACAGTTGTAAATCCACCCTTTAAAGAGGCCTCGGAACCTGTTTTGATATCTTCTTTATATGTTTCACCAGGATCTCTATAATGGACATGAAAGTCTATTAATCCTGGTATAAGAAGTTTTCCATTCCCATTAATTATTTTTATATCTGATAATTCTATTGATGGGGATATTTGCTTTATTTTATCATCTTGAATTAATAAATCTCCAAAATAGTTTAATTTTTCAGAAGGATCAAAAAGGTGATAATTTTTTAATAATATTTTATTCATTCCCTAATAATCTCTCTATAATTTTTTGTCTCACATGAACTCCATTTTCTACTTGTTTTGAAATAAGAGAACGATTTGAATGCACTAATTCGTGGGACATTTCAGTTTCTTCATTTACAGGCCCAGGATGCATTACAAAAACTTCTTTATTAAAAGTATTTATTTTTTCCATATCCAATTTCCATTTATGATAATCAAAATCCATATTTGTATTCGTATCAAATCTCTCTTTTTGAATCCGTAATGCCATAAGAAAATTAGAATTCAAGATAGGTTTTTCAAAGTCTTCATAAAATTTAATTTTATTCTTATATGATTTATCAATTGATTCGTAAATATCTATTATTACTTTTGGGATTAATTCTTTGGGTCCCAAAATATTTATTTTTGATCCCATTTTTAAGAATCCTAAAATATTAGATCTAGCGACTCGACTGTATAAAATATCACCAATTATAGAAATTTCTAAATCTTCAAAATTTTCCTCTTCTTCAAATATAGTGAATAAATCTGAAAGAGTTTGAGTAGGGTGTGCATGAGAGCCATCTCCAGCGTTAATCACAGATGAATTTGTATTTTTTGCTAAGAAATAGGCAGCTCCTGATGAAAAATGTCTAATAATAAATAAATCCATTCCTATGCTGTTTATTGTTTTAATTGTGTTATAAAAAGATTCTCCCTTATTAAGACTCGATTTTTGAATATCTAAATTATGAAAATTAAGTCGTAATTTACTACAAGCTTTTTGAAAACTCAATTTAGTTCTTGTCGAGTCTTCATAAAATAACGCACATACATCTAATCCTGAAAAGTCATTTAAACTTTCTCCATCTTTTATTTTTTTTGTTTGCCGCATTAGATCATAAATAAAATCTTTAGATAAATGATCAACATCTAATAAATGCTTATTTAAGTAATTCATATATTAGTTTTTCGCTCCTTAAAAAGACCAACTTTATCAGCACCATCTTCTTCCTTCATAAATACCCTTACATGTTCAGAATTTGAAGTCGGAATACTTTTACCAATAAAATCTGGCCTTATTGGAATTTCTCTATGCCCTCTATCTACCAGTGCGGCCAATTTTATAGTTTTTGGTCTTCCTAGTGTAAAAATAGCTTCTAAAGTTGCTCTAATTGTCCTACCTGTATACAAGACATCATCAATTAATATTATATTTTGTTCATGTATATTGACCCCTAGCTCTATATTAGGAACTTTATCCTTAATCTGGATATCATCCCTAAAAAATTGAGGATTTATTGAATGACAATCGAGAGAAGTATTTTCAAAAGTATTAATCATATTTACAATTCTTGATGCAATATGAAGTCCTCTAGTCTTAATACCAATTAAAATAAGATTTTTAGTTCCTTGATTAGACTCTATAATTTCGTGAGATAAGCGGGCAATAGCTCGTCTAATATCATCTGCATCTAGCAGAGTTTTATAATTTTCTAAAGATTTCAAATTATTTATCCTTGAGGTCTCTCTGAACCTTCTTAAAGAATTTTGATCAAATAAATGATAGCAATAAAAAAATATAATTCAACTCCAAGAAATATATTCTCTTTATATTTAATAGTCTTTTAATCCTGTTGAAAATTAAATAAAAAGTCTATAATACTAACGTTTTAAAAAAATAAAATTTCTAAATTTTAATTCAAAATAACAAATTGGGAGGTTGTAAATGACTCTAAACGTTGTAAAAGGTAAATTTCAGTGGGCTAAAGTAACTAAAAAAGAACAACTAACTGAAGATTTATGGAAAATGTGGCTAAAACCAGAAAATAAATTTGATTATAAGCCTGGTCAATATTGTACTATTGGTTCTGGAGGAATAGAAAGGGCATATTCTATTGCATCTTCTCCTGAAGAGGAACAAATAGAGCTTTTTATTGAATTAGTACCTCCTCCAGACGGAAATTTAACACCACTCTTAAACGACTTACAAGTTGGAGATACGGTAACAATGAGACTAAGAGCAAAAGGTATTTTTGTGATAAAACCCGGCTTTAAAAATCATGTAATGGTTGGAACTGTAACAGGAATTGCACCATATGTAAGTATGCTTAGAAAACATCTCAAGGAAGAAGAATTTTCAAATTGTAACTTCTATGTATTAGAAGGAGCTTCTTATTTAGATGAGTTTGGATATGATGAAGAACTAAGTAAATTTGCAAACAATGATAATGTTGTATTCGAGACATCAATCAGCAGACCAGGAGAAGAAAGAAATAGTACTTGGAGTGGTTTTGAAGGCAGAGTTAATAATATTCTTGAAGAAAGACTTAAGGAATGGGGCGTTAATCCCAAAGATACAATAGTTTACGCCTGTGGGCATCCAGGAATGATTGAAGATGTAAACGAAAGATTAGAAGATTCTGAGTACACTTTCTTAGAAGAAAGATTTTGGAAAGATTAAATATATTATTTCTTATAATATATAACAATTATAGATATAGAAATTTGAAGGGAAAATTATGGCAGAGAAAATAGCATTTGTGGGCTTAGGTATTATGGGTAAACCTATGGCAAAAAACCTTATGGAAGCAGGATATGAATTATATGTTTATGACTTATTCCCAGATCCAGTAGCAGAATTAGAAAAAGATGGTGCAATTGGTTGTGCATCAGCATCAGAAGCATCTTCAAATACAAATATTACTGTAACTATGGTTCAAGATGGACCTCAGGCAGAATCAGCAATACTTGGAGAAGGAGGAGTGGTACATGGTGCTACTAAAGGACATCTAGTGGTAGACATGAGTTCTATTGCTCCAGGAGTTTCACAAAGAATAGGAAAAGGATGTTCTGATAAAGGAGTAAACTTTCTTGACGCACCAGTTTCAGGTGGAGAACCTTTTGCCATTTCAGGAGATTTAGCGATAATGGTAGGAGGCTCAGCTGATGATTTTGAGCAAGCTAAGCCATTATTTGATATTCTGGGAAAATCTGCAATTCTTTGTGGAGAACATGGAGCTGGACAAATCACCAAATTGGCTAACCAAATTTGCGTAGGCGCAAATATTCATGCATTAGCAGAAGCATTAGCTCTTGCAGCTAAAGCAGGAGTTAATCCTGAAACAGTGTATAAAGCTATACAAGGGGGACTAGCAGGATCAAACGTAATTAATGCTAAAGCACCTATGATGGTAGACAGAAATTTTGAACCAGGATTTAGAATTGAATTACACTATAAAGATATAAATAATGCAATGGAAGCCGCAAGAGATTTAAATATCCCATTGCAGGTGACAGCAAATTTACAACAAGTGCTTACAAGCTTAGTTACTAAAGGTGAAGGAAAAAGTGATCACTCAGCAATAGCTAAACATGTAGAAGAGCTAGCAGATGTTGAAATAAAAAAACATTAAGTATTTAGCTTAAATTAAAAAAATCTAAGTAATTTAATTGCTTAGATTTTTTAATTTAACTAATGCATCCATACCTAAAACTTTAACATCATTAGGAGGTGCAAAATACTTTAATTCGGGATTTTTAAATTTAACCTCATTCATTAAATCTTTACTATCAACCCAAATCCAGTTTGATAAGAGCTTAAAATTAGGATCTTTGGGGTAACCAAAATAAATAAAATCAATATGTTCATGAGATCCAATTTTATTATCTTCAACTTTTTCAATAAGAATAGTTTGAGGTGGATTAATATTTTGCAAATTTGTATCTTCAAATTTATATTTATGTTCGGAAAAAATAGAAATATCGATTCCCATTTCTTCTTTACATTCACGAAGTGCTGTTTGGATAGGATCCTCGTTAAGGTCAACATGACCACCTGGAGGTAACCACATCCTTACTTTTTCATGCCAATGAAGTGCTATTTTATTTTTGAATACTACAAAAACAGTAGAAGTGAAATGTCTAATCATTTTTAATTGCTTTTAAATACTAAGAGTGAAATTATCGGGTAAGGAGAAACCTTACCGGATAATTTCACTCTTAGTGGAGGTATCTTAACCCTCTTGGCGCCTTCAGTTAAGAGCACCTCGCTTATTATTCGTTTCCAATTAAAATATCCTCCTTTCATGCTTGTTTATTTTCAATATGATGCATAACACCATAGTTAAATGATAGTCATATAAAAAAAATATTTCAACAACTTTTATATTTTTTATTTTTTGATACATTTATTTTTAATCAAAAAATATGTAAAATTTCTTAAATAAGAGGAAAATAAATAATTTGAACATTGAAGAATTCGAACTAAATATACCTATTTCTAGCTATAGAGACAGTCATTTTATAAGCATACTAAGACCATGGATTAATGTTGGTAATGTTGGGCATAACGCTATTAGCAGACTTGTTAAGATCTTTAATCTTGAAGAAATTGGAAAATTAAAAAATCCAAGCAAATATTATGATATGACTCGTTATAGACCCGAGATACTAAATGAAAATGGTGAAAGAAAAATTAGAGTACCCAATACGGTAATTTTTGGTAGTAAAAATAAATCAGAACAAAATATTTTCCTTCTATATCTTCTAGAGCCACATAATTTCGCAGAAGATTTTAATTTATCCATAATTGACTTAATTAAAAATCTTAATGGTAGTCGATATATTTCAATAGGAGGAATGTTCGATTCTGTTCCTCACACTAAGCCTCTTCCTGTAACAGGAAGTTACAAAGGATGGATCCCTCCAGAACCATTAAACGAAACATTAAGGAATAAATCAAACTATACTGGGCCAACAAGTATGACCTCTCAATTATCACAAATTTTACATACTGAATTATCATTAGAAACCATGTCTTTGATGGTTCATATACCTCTTTATGTAAAACTTGAAGATGATTTTTTAGCAACTTCAAGACTGCTAGAAAGCCTATCTCATATTTATAATTTTTCTAGAGATTTTCCTGAGAGAAAAAAGGGTGAAAATCAATATATAGAGATACACAAAAATCTACAAAATAACTCTCAAATAAATGAGATGATAAAGCAGTTTGAAAAACAAGCCTTAGAGGAAGAGGTGGACCTTTCTCCTGAAATTGAAAATTTCCTAAAAGATTTAGAAGATAACTAAATAGTATTTATAAACTTTCTCTAAAATTAACATTGATTTCTAATTTTTCAAGATGCTGTTCTAATTGTAATTTACCCTGTCGCACTTTTTCTCCATCTGAAAAAAAAGATTTTATATGACTAAGATATTCACTTTTATTAAGAGATCTAATTCCAGACAACATTCTTACTATGGAGTTCTCTGGAAATTTTTTTGATAATTCATCCCAATTATCTTCAATAAAATTCCAAGTTTTCCATCCAGTTGATTCATTATTAAGAGAAGAAGCCAAAATGTAAGGCGAATCTTGTGACCTTATTTTATTTTCTAAAATTAGAGCATATAATTTTTCTACTTCTTCATCTCCCCTAAACACAGATAATGATCTTTGAAACCTTACTTCATCTTGAGGTGTTTTAGCATTATTCATATTATCTACATAATTTTCAAATAATTTTGAATCTCCATGATATGCATTTATAGAAATAATACTAGAAATAATATCCGGTTCATATTCTGATTTGTTTTCTAAATAATCTTGAAGGATTTTTTTAGACTTATTTATAATTACAGTGTCATTACTAATTGTGGCCATAGCTCTAAAACATATCGCAAGAGCTTGAGCTTCTCTTATAGATCTTTTTTGAATATTATCTAATTTTTCTAAATTACTCTTAAAAACTTTATCAACAACACTGTGCAAATAGGATTTATCAGTCAAGTTTCTATTCAAATTACTATAACAGGAATATAGCAAAGAAAGAATATCAGGATCATTTTCAATATAAAATTCTTCTGAGAATCTTAAAAAATCTTCAAAGTTTTTTGAATTATTTAAGACTAATGCCCAATAGTCATCAATAATTGAATACTTTTCTTCCGAAGATAATTTTTCTATATTAAATAAAGAATCTAAATCTTTAGTATCTGTTCTATAAAAACCATACGCATTAGAATTTATAAATACTTTCTTTACATTTTTTTCTAACTCAATAATTTGATCTTGATTTTTTAGTAGAAATTTTATTTCTTTTAAACCATTTTCTGTAGAATATTTTATAAATAAAGGAACACCCCACAATGTTTTATCTGATGAATTTAGATACCTAAAAGTTTTTTGAGAAACAGATAAATTTCCATTTTTATAAGAATATGAAATCATGGGATGCCCTGCTTGAAAAATCCATGAATCCATTACTTCTTTTACTGGCTGCTTTGAAACTTCTTCTAAGGAGTTCCATAAATCATCTGTTTCAGTATTTCCATATGAATGTTTACTTAGATATAAAGACACACCATCTCTAAAAGTTTCTTCACCTAAAAATTGTTCAAGCATTCTTAATATTGAGCCTCCTTTTTCATAGGTAATCAAATCAAACATTCCGTCAGCATCCGAAGGAGAAATAACTGGATATTCTATTGGTCGAGTAGTATTTAATGAATCAATATCCATTGCCATTGATTTTTCCAATGAAAATTGTGCCCATCTATCCCATTCTTTTTTATAATCAGCAACCGCTTTTGTTGCCATGAAAGTTGCAAACGCCTCATTTAGCCAAATTCCATTCCACCATTTCATAGTAACAAGATCACCAAACCACATATGCGCAATCTCATGAGCAATCACATCAGCAATTCTAATTAATTCATTAGATGTAGCTTTTTTATCATCCACTAACAATAAAGCTTCTCTGTATGTAATGCATCCCAAGTTTTCCATTGCCCCAAAGGCAAAATCTGGAATCGCAATCATATCCAATTTATCACCAGGATAAGGAATCTTATAGTAATCAGAAAAATATTCCAAAGAATATTTTCCAAGTTCTAATGCAAAATCACAAAGATGCCCTTTCCCTTTTGGATATATAATTCTCAATTCAGTGCCTGATACATCAATAGCATCGGATGCTTCAAAAGGGCCAACAATAAAAGCAACCAAGTATGTTGACATAGGTATAGTATCTTCAAAGTCGATTTTTTTTAAGTCCTTTGAGTAATTCTCATCAAGATTTTTAATTGCTGCATTAGATACACAAAACTGATCTTTTTCTACTATCATTGAAATAGAAAAAACTGATTTATATTCTGGCTCATCAAAACAAGGAAAAGCTCTTCTTGCATCAGTTGATTCAAATTGAGTTGTTGCAATCGATTGAGTTTCTCCCTCAGAATCTGTAAAAGTAGAATGATAGAATCCTCGTAATTTATCATTTAAAAATCCAGAATACGAAATAGACAAATTAATCTCTCCAGGAAGTAAATTTTCGGAAAAATGGATTTTCATAATTTCATATTGATCATCAATTTCCCAATTTAATACTTTTAAGTTTTTTAAATTATCTGAATTTATTTGAATAGAATTTACATGTAATTCCGCAACATTTACAGAAATTTGATCAGTTTCCTCTAAAATATTGATTGATAAATCAACTTTACCTTGAAATTTTTTTTCTTCTAAATCTGGAGATAATTCAATGTTATATCTTGTTGGTATTGCATATTTTGGGAGCCTAAAATTCTCTATCTTTTCTGACATAAAAAAACCTCATATTTTATAATTTCTTGAAATAGTATACTCTTATACATACTACAGCGTTATATACTAAATTATTATAAAAAAGATTAATTAAATCTATACAAATTTTTGAGGCAAAAATGAAGAGAAAAAAAGAAGAAAGACAAAAAGGAAAATGGAGAAGCTGGGAAACAACTGAAGGAGTTGCAAGGGCTCCTCATAGATCTATGATGAGAGCAATGGGATTAGATGATGATGATATAAATGCTCCTTTCATAGGTGTAGCCTCAACACATAATGAGGTAACTCCCTGTAACTCTGGAATTAAGCCTCTAGCGAATGAAGTAAAAGATGGAATCCGTATGTCAAAAGGGACGCCATTTGAATTTGGAACCATAACCGTATCAGATGCAATATCTATGGGTACTGAGGGAATGAAAGGCTCATTAGTTTCTAGAGAGATCATAGCTGATTCGATAGAAACAGTATGCTTTGCTGAAAGATATGACGGGTTAGTAGCTATAGCAGGTTGTGATAAATCTTTACCCGGAGCTATGATGGCTATGGCAAGATTGAATATTCCCAGTGTTTTTGTTTATGGAGGATCTATTTTACCAGGGCACCTTAATGGAGAAGATCTTACTATAATTAGCGCTTTTGAGGCAGTGGGTAAACGACAAGCAGGAGAAATAAATGATGAACAATTAAAGGCAATCGAAACTCATGCTTGCCCAGGTCCTGGAGCATGCGGAGGAATGTTTACTGCTAATACAATGTCAAGCATAGGTGAAGCTCTTGGATTAAGTATTCCTGGATCAGCATCAGAAGCAGCCGTAGATCAAAGAAAAAAAGATTCTTCAAGGATTGCAGGTGCTGCAGTAATGAATCTTGTAAGAGAAAATATCAGACCTTCAGATATATTAACAAAAAAAGCTTTTGAGAATGCAGTCACACTAGTTGTTGCAATGGGAGGATCTACAAATACAGCTTTGCATCTTCCGGCAATTGCAAACGAAATGGGAATAAAACTTACTTTGAAAGAAATACATGATATTTCTATGAGAACTCCTTTGTTAGCTGATATGAAACCAGGAGGAAAATATGTGATGTTTGATCTAGATAAAGTTGGAGGAGTACAACTAGTAATGAAAAGGTTATTAGAAGCTGGATTACTTCATGGAGATCAAATGACAGTAACAGGTAAAACTATAGAAGAGAACTTAAAAGATATAGACATAAATCCTAAAGAAAATAAGATCGTAAGATTAATAGATAGTCCAGTTTCTAAGACTGGTGGATTAGTAACTTTATTTGGAAATTTAGCACCCGACGGATGTGTGTTAAAAGTAGCTGGACATGATTTTGGGAAAAAATTTACAGGTCCAGCAAAAGTTTTTGATCAAGAAGAACAAGCAATGGAAGCGCTGAGAAAAAGAGAAATTAAATCTGGAGATGTTGTGATAATAAGATATGAAGGTCCAAAAGGAGGACCTGGTATGAGAGAAATGTTATCAATAACTGGAGCATTAGTTGGACAAGGTCTAAGCGAGAGCGTTTATTTGATTACGGATGGAAGATTTTCTGGTGGATCGACAGGAGCTATAATAGGACACTTGGGACCTGAAGCTGCCGTTGGTGGACCTATAGCAGCTGTAGAAAATGGAGATACTATAGAAATAAATTTAGATAAATTTGAACTCAATCTGAATATTCCTGAAGATGAAATAAAAGAAAGATTAAAGAAATGGCAACCAAGAAAACCTTTATATGAAAAGGGAACTTTAGGAAAATACATAAAACTAGTTCAACCAGCTTCAGAAGGTGCTATTACTGGATAATTGGATTACAAATTTCCCAAATGGTTCCAAGCATAGTTTTTGATGAACTAATTAGAGATTTTACTCCATAATTTTCATTGGTACCATGGACATTTTCAGAGTTGGGATTGTCATCAGGATGAGTTCCTCTAAAACCATATGTTATTACGTCTAATTCTCTTGTAAATCTTGAATCAGTAAATCCATTTGATACAGAAGGGATCCATTGTATATCATCTCTTTCAACACTTATAGCCTGAGATTTTTTTATTGCTTGAAGTAAATCAGTTTCAAATGGTGATGAATTTGGTTTTGCCATATAATCTATCTCATAAGAAATATTAGGTATTCCTGCGAATAATTTATCAAGCTCGTTTTGAACATCTTTATCATCTTGGTTAGGGAGTGTTCTAACATCCAAGACTAATTCAATAAATTCTGGAACTGAATTTGATTTTATACCTCCCTTAATTATTGTCGGAGTTATAGTCATTCTAGATAAAGCTCTAAGAAGAGATCCAAGACTAGGATTTTTTTCATAAGCTTCTTGTATTATCAAATCTAAGTTTTTTATGGAAGGTTTAGTTTCTATACCGAATAAACCTAAATAGTTGAATATATCTGTTGAACAATCCAATTCAGGAACAAAATTCATAATTTTATCAATTGCCTTAGATGTAGAACCCATCGCATTTATTCCCATCCATGGAACTGACGCATGTGCACTTTCTCCTTTTATTCTTATATTAATTTCAAGCCTACCCTTTTCTCCTGTACCTAAAAGATAATACAAATTATTACCAATAGTTACTGGTGAACCACCTCCCTCATTTATTGCATATTCAAACCTTAATTCCTCAGGATGATTGTCAAGAAGCCAGCCAAATCCATATCTTCCTCCATGTTCTTCATCAGCACCAGAAATAAGTGTGAAATTATCCTTAAATTCAATTTTATTTTTAGCTAAAATTGCCATTGCCATCATCTGTGAGGCGAGTAATCCTTTGCAGTCTGACGATCCTCTTCCTAAAATTTTTCCATCTCTTAGCTCAGCACTAAAAGGTTCAAATTCCCATTTATCATAATTTTCGACCGGAACGACGTCCGTATGAGACATCAAAAGTAGTTTTTTATTATTTCCAGAAAAGGGGTATTTAGCAATGAAATTAGATCTATCTTCGTTTCTTGAAAGTTGTTTTGATTGGATACCATATTCCTTAAACCATTTTGCACAAAATTCGGATACTTTAGTTTCATTACCAGTTGGCATATAACCCGTGTTTACAGATTCAATTTTTATTAAATCTTGATGTAATTTTACTAAACTATCAGAGTTATCATCTATTTGATCGATTAGCGATATTAAGTCTATATTTTTCATGATTCCTTCGAGTTTATCTATTTATAAAAAGATTAGATTTATGTTCATCAATATTTGGTATTTTACCTTTAGATGATAAAGAGGGTATTTTGTTCTCTTTTCTATCTTTTTTAGTAATATCCCAAGCTTTCTTAATAGATTTTGTGTGCCCCTTAAATTCTGGCATAACATATCTTGCAAAAAGTTCTAAAGAATTATTTATAGAATTCTGATTAGTCCATTCATGGGTAGTAAACATTAAGCCTCCAAGTCCTTCTGCTTTTTCATCCATTTCTTTAATTTTCTTAATAGCCTCATCGGGTGTTCCAACTATCCAATTTCTAGATTCAACAATTTGTTTTGCAGTAAGAGAATATGGGTCTTGATCTTTATCTAATAACCATCCTTCGTGACCTCCTATAACATAAAAATACTCGTGAATATCTCTCTCTATTGCTTTTTCTACATCCTCCCAAGCTTGTTTAGTAGTTTCCGCTAAATGAACATATGTAACAACTCTCCAATCATCTTTTGATGGGGCTGTGCCCAATCTTTCAGAAATCTCTTTTGTTTTATTCCATTGTTTTGACCAGTGTATACCATTAGGAGGAGGATTTTCTAAAGCTAATGACCAGAGATGCATATTGTACATTGAAGCAAACTCTAGAGATCTTTCTGATCCAACAGAGGCTGTGGCATAAGGTAATCTAGGATGTTGGAAAGATTTTAACTGTATAAACATATCTTTTATATCCCAATACTTTCCTGAATAACTAATTGGTTCATCAGATGTTAAAAGTAAATCAATAATTTCTAAAGATTCTCTCATCATTGGATTTAATTCTTGAGATGGGATGCCATATAACTTTACATCTGGAGGTAAACTACAAGGTCCAATTCCTAAAACAGCCCTTCCTTCTGTTAAGTGATCAAGAAATGCAAATCTTTCTGCAACATTAAAAGGATGGTGAAAAGGCAGACTAACTAAAGAAGATCCTAATTGTATTTTATTTGTGTAAGCTGAAGCCTTTGATAAAAATAATTCCGGAGAGGGTATATTTTCCCAAGCAGCAGTGTGGTGTTCTCCAACAAAAAAACCATCAAATCCAAGTTCTTCAGCTGACTTAATTAGCTGTAGATCTCTTTTGAATGCAAGTGCAGGATTTTCATTAGGCAGATGCAAGGGCATTGAAAAAAAAGAAAACTTCATAAAATACCTCCCAAGATATATTTCTGTAAAATTCTATAAATGCCTAGAAATTTGATTTTGATTATAATCATTAAACTAATAAAAAAAAACCACTAAAGAAATATATAGTGAATAAAACGATAATAATAAAAATCTTATGCCTTTCAATTTTTCTAATTAATGGCTGTTCATTTGCCTCTAATAAAGCTATTTTGGCCGAACAAAAAATTGGAGATTTTTCAAGAATTGTATTGATTAATACCACTTCAAGTCCTTCTTTCAAGTTTATAACTGACTTAAAAGCAGTTTCAGTAAAACCAAAATGGTCTCCGAATAAAAAAAATTTCGCATTTATTTCAGAACGAAATAACAAAAAAAACCTTTGGATTTCAAATGATGAAGGTTCTGAACTAGAAATAGCAAATTATAATAATCGTGAAGTAGAAAGATTTGAGTGGGCTCCAAATTCTGAAGAGATTGCTATTGAATTTAAGCCGAATGCAGATGAAGCAAATATTTTTCTTTACTCATTAAACTTAAAAAACTTTCTTCCAATAACTAGACCTGATAAAGTAGCTAATTTAGGTTCATGGTCTCCAGATAGTAAATGGATAGTATTCAATATAAATGATTCAATATATTTGTCTAATCCAAAAGGTGTAAATGAAATTTTTATTACTAAAGGTAGCAATCCAATATGGAGTCCCAACGGAGAATACTTGATTTTCAACAGAACAGAAAAGCAAAACAAATCTATTTGGATATATAAGGATATTGATAAAGTTGTTGATAATACAGGGAAAGAAAATAACAAAAATAACTATTTTGGAGAAAATATTGACATAAATCATGTAATAAATTCTATTGAGTATGCTTGGGCTTTTGGAGGAAATAAAATTTTATATATTAATGATTTAGAAAATAATAAAGAAATCTACATGATGGATGTAAAATCTAAAAAGATTGAAAGGCTCACAAACAATAAAGTAGACGAAAGTAATATAGTTTGGTCAGAAAGATACAGAAGTATTTTATTCACTTCAAACGCTCACAACAACTCAGATATTTATCAGATGAAACCAGATGGTTCTTCACAAGAAATAATATTAAGCTCTAAGGATAATTTTTCTTTTCTCGATTGGTAAAAGTCCTAAAGAATAAAATTATACAAATAAAAAACATTAATATAGATAAATAGTATCCAAAAGAAACTCCCAAGCCGCTAGCAATAGAAAACCCAATAACTGGACCTAAAGCAGCTCCTAAATCCTGCCATGTGGAATATCTAGAAACAATACTAGATTTATTCTCTTTAGATGATATTTCTCCCAAAAAAGCATCTAGTGAAGTTTCCAAGGAAACACTAAAGAAAAACATTAATATTATACAAATTAAACTTAAGTAAAAATCAATTCCACTTATAGCTAATAAAATAGCAATGAGCATCAAAAATGTACTAATCATAATATTATTTTTACGTCCAAAATTATCAGAAAGTGTTCCAAAGATTATCCCAAAAAATATATCAGCTATCCATCTAAATCCAACAACAAATCCTGCAATAGCTAAAATAGTTTTAACATCATATAAATCGTTATTTATTGACAATAAAAAAGGAGTGATTGTTGCAATTGCTAATCCATTTGAAGTGAAAGAAGATGTAAATTTAAAAAAAGAAATTATTATTATTTTATTTTTTATTTTATTATTTTGGTCACTATAGAATAAGTTCCAACTAATTTTACTCGGGGTAAAGTTTGATATTTCTAAATCTTTAATAAAAATCGTTATTAATAATGCTGGGATTATTAATGAAGATAAAAGAATTAATGTGAAGTAAATTCCAAATTTTATAGATATCAAAACTCCTAGTGTTACAACTAAAAAACTACCTGTTCTTTGAACTCCCAAACAATACCCTAGATATTTCCCATAATTATTTGCAGAAAAGGAAAATACCTTTAATTGATAACCGAGCCTAAATAAAGAATATGAAAAACCCCAAATTATTCTAGCTATTATCAATAAAAGCACACCTTTAAATAAAGCATAAAAAAGTGTTGAACCTGCTCCTAAAAAACATGCTAAAAATATAGTATTTCTAAATCCTAAATTCTTAAAGATTTTTACAGAAAAAATATTAGAAAAAAACCTTATAAACCTATTAATTGACAATATAAAACCTATCCAAAATTCATAGGGGATACCAAGATATGAATTTATGCCAAAAAATTCATAATTAATAGGTAAAATTACATATAAAATACTATCGCCCATTATTATCAAGGATAATGGAATTATAGTGTATGAAATTTGTCTAGGTATTTTTATAAATGAAAGATTCATTAATTTCAAACATACTTAAACAAGTAATTTTCTTCTCTTATTTGAGTCTCTATTTTTTGTACTCTTTTTTGATGAATTAAATTTCTTTTTATCAGAATATTTTTTAGAAGTTCTTTTTGGCATCCATAAATTATTAAAGAATGATTTTTTCAGTTTTAAAACTTTATCAGCTGAATCACTAGCTTCTTTAGAAATATTTGATTCAAAGGCTGCAACTTCAACTCTTTTACCTTCTTTTTTTACTGCTTCAATAGCTGGGAAAAAATCTCCATCTCCACTAACAATGATTGCATGATCATAATTGTTTTTTACTGCATTTAGAACTAAATCAGTAGCCAAGAGAACGTCTACACCTTTTTCAACAATAGAACCATTTTGTTCTTTCCAAATTCCCAATTTAACTTCAAGTTTTTTTATTTTATGCAAACTAGATAAAAATTTCTGTTGTTCCTCAGGAATTTTTATCTTGCCTTGTAATTCTTGACGTACGTTATAATAAAAAATCTTTATCAATGATCTTTTTCTACCAGTTAATTTTTCCCCAAAAGAGGAAAACATTAGATCACTTCTACCACAATTTCTTAAAAGAACATGATATAGATTTGAACCATCTATAAAAATCATAACCTTCTTTTTTCTCTTGAATATGGAAAACATAGTATGTAGTAATAATATATAAATAAAATTTATTTGTATATGATGCCATTTTTTTTATTACATCACAGCTACAAAAATAAACGAGGTTAAAATGATTACAACAGAAGTATTTAAATCACCCTGTAAACATCCAAATGGATTGCAATGGTCCTCCAAAGGATTATACGTAATGGATCAAGAGTTAGATGATGTTTACATTTTAGACGAAAAAGGGAATATAAATTATAAATATGAAACAATAACTGAAAATGGTTCTGGAATTACAGTGGGAGGTGGATTTATTTGGACTGCTTCAAATGGTGAAACTCAAGCAAGAAGTTTTAAGCCGACTGATACACACAAAGGATTAATTTATAAACTGGATTTAGAAACTGGAAATTATGTTGATAAATTCCCTACACCTGATGGTGGTGGAATTCATGGTATCGAATGGGATAATGGATTTATATGGGTAACTGCATTTAATCCTAAAGCAATATATAAAGTAGATGCTGAAAGTTATGAAATAGTTTCAAGATTCTTAGTTGATGAAGAAAGATTACATGGCTTGGCTAGACAAGATAACGGCATATGGTGTGCCCATACTTCAAGCAAAAAAATAATAAAATACGATATTAGAAATGGTTCAATTCTAGAATCTATTAAACTTGATAAAGATGATCCATACCCTCATGGAATGTCTATAAAAGGAAATACCATGTGGATTTCTGATGCTAACTTCGGAGGGAAATTACACAGCAGTACCCTTATGGGGAAACCTTGCTTTGCAACTATAACTTTATAGTTAGCTAACTATATGCTTTTCAAGAACCTTGGGATCAAATTCTACTCCTAACCCTGGTCCCTTAGGTATTTCTATAAAACCATTTTCAAATACAACAGGATCCTTAAATATTTTTTTGTGAAGAGGCCCCTGATTGGCTTCAGCTATCATAAAATTTGGTGCACAAGTAGCTACTTGTAAAGCTGCTGCTGCAGCAACAGGTCCACAATACATATGAGGGGCTATAACTGCATAATTAGCCTCAGCCATTGCCGCAACCTTTTTACCTACTAATATTCCTCCTGCTTGACCAATATCAATCTGAATAATTTGAGCTGCTTGCTTTTTTAATAATTCAGAGAATTGGAAAATAGTAGCTAATCTTTCTCCAGTTGCAATGGGAATACTTGTATGTGAAGCTACTCTTGCCATTTCATCAATATTTTCAGGAGATACAGGTTCTTCAAACCAAAAAGGTTGATAAGGTTCTATAGCCTTAGCAACTCGTATTGCACTATAAGTGGTTAACTGTCCATGGGTACCTAAAGCAACTTCTAATTCATTCCCAACTGCAGATCTTATGCTCTTAAATATATTTTCTGTATAAGTTATTTCTTTTAAGGTAATATCCCTAGGAACTCCTGTTATGGGATGAAAAGGATCAAACTTGCAAGCGGTATTTCCTTCTCTTAACAATTGTTCAGCAACAGCACCTGCATTTTCAGCTTTCCCTTCAGGGATAGGTGGCATATATGCATAAGCTCTCAATTTATCCCAACATTTTCCACCAAGTAAATTATAAATTGGCTGATTAGTGGCTTTCCCAACTATATCCCATAATGCCATTTCAATTCCTGATAAAACCATTCCATAATGCAAACTAGGGAGTCTATAATCATGTCTTCCTGCATACATATCATAATAAATTTTTTCTATATCAAATGGATTTTTACCAACTACGAATGCTTCGACTGTTTCATGTACCAATTGAATCTGAGACCTAAAATCTCTCCAGGTCATATTTCCAGTAAACGAGCTTCCAGTAAGTTTTTCCCCTAAGCCTATTATTCCTTCATCAGTGGATAGTTCTAGAATAAGAAAATATTTTCCTCCTATATACCAATTACCAGTTTCCGAACCTCCACCTGTACGTGGTGCAGACTCATTTTCTATAACATAAGTTTTTACTCCAGTTACTTTCATTTTTACCTCAAATTATTTTCGTTGTCCCGAATTCCATTCCCAGTTATCTGGTGGCCATATATTTTTTCCTCGTCTACCATTTTGGCCTTTTCTAGACTCATCATACATATCCTTGACAGTCTCTTGCCATTTCTTAATATGCGGTGTCCCTCGATGATATTCAAATGCGTCTGCATTAGAATACACTTCATATAGATAAAGCTCTGTGGGGTCATTTACATTTTGATAAACATCAAATCTCAAACATCCTGGCTCTTCGGTAGTTGATCCAATACTATCTAAAGTAATTGAATCAATGAATTCATTTATATTTTCTTCTTTTACATATTGAGGAGCCGCAATAACCATTAATGATGAATTAGAAAAATATTCATGATTGGAAATATTTTCTCTAGCAGATCCCCAAATGACTTTTTCATTTGGATAAACTGGCTTACAAAAAGAAACTTCAGTCTCAGCTGCATAAAATTCTTTTGTAGCTTCTGCCCATACTTTGAAATGATCATAAGTTGTATGTGCTTTGAAAGCATCTTCGTCATCATATATTTCACAAAAAGCAAATAGAGACGGGTCTGTGGAATCTTGAATAATATCAAATCTTCTGCACCCAGGTTCATTCTTTACTGAACCTTCAGCATCTCCAATAGATTCCTTAATAAATTCTTCTATTTTTTCAGCCTTAACTTTAAGCCTTACCATTAATATGTACATTTTTAGCTCCAAATCATTTTTTATTATTATACGATTATTTTTTTTATCCTCTACCAATAAATTCTTGTTTTACAGGTAAAACAGTTACATCAAGCATATTTGTCCCTTCTGGTAATGATGCCATTAAGAGAGCTGTTCTCGCTATATCATTAGCATCAATAAGAATTTCTGGACCTTCATCCTTACCTGTTCCTGACCTCCCATCTGATCTTCTTTCCACCATGGTATTTCCTGGATTCAAGCAACCGACTGATATCCCATATTCTCTACCATCTAAAGCTGCAGATTTTGTTAGCCCTCTAACAGCATGTTTACTAGTTGTATAAGGAGAAGAAAACATCCTAGGAGAATCACCAGCAATCGAGCCTATATTAATAATTTTTCCTCCTCTAGATTTCATATACTTAAAACCTTCTCTAGTACACTTAAATGTACCTGTAACATTTACAGAAATCACTTGTTCCCATTGTTCATCAGTAACTTGATCTATAGGATTACCTTCCATTACTCCACTATTGTTTACTAGAATATCTACTGAACCATGTCTATTGAATGCAAATGAAAATAAATTTGCAACATCTTCAGAACTGGTTACATCTGTTTTAAAATAATCAATTTTCTCATCACCAGTTTGCCTTATTTCATTCACAGCATTTACTAGATTTTCTTGATTCCTAGATGCAATAATAACCTTAGCTCCTTCTAAAGAAAATAATTTAGCAATAGCCTTTCCTATCCCCGTTCCTCCACCAGTTATAATTGCAACCTTATCTTTTAATGTATTCATAAAATCTCCTTCTATTTTGTTTTAAATGAAGCAAAACTAGATATAAAGACTATAATACTAGAAATAATTAGAGTTGTTCTCCATCCATTGATAAATAAGGATAATATTTCTTCTGAAGAATCTGAGTTTATTTCACTTAATTGAGCTGTTATAGCACCAGTTGTCAAGAAAACTACTAAAATTGTTGCAGCAAAACTTTGACCAATTGTTGTTCCAACGTTTCTTATTAAGTTTAGATATGCACTCACTGATCCATACTGATCTTTATTAACACTACTAAGAACTGCACTCATATTTGGAGCCATCCACATTCCAATTCCAAATCCATTTATAAACATTAATATAGTAAAAATAGTCAAATCAAAATTAAACGCTAAAAATGATAGCAATAAATTTGCTAGTCCTGAAAAAAGCATCCCTGTTACAGTAAATATTTTATGACCAAACTTATCAGATAACCTTCCCGAAATTGAAGAAGCAATCACAGTACCTGTCCCTGAGTATAAAAGTATCGTTCCTACTGAAGTTTCACTAAGTCCAATTATTTTTTGAAGAAAAATTGGATTTAAAAACATTAATACTGAAAATCCTACAAAACCTGTCATTCTAGAAATTGAGCCCCAAAAATAAGATGGGTTTTTATAGTTTTGAAAATTTAGAATTGGTTTTGTTTGTTTTTTTTCGAACTTATAAAATAAAAATATTAAGATCATAAAAATTACTATCATTATCAAATGAGGAATAGAAAAGAAGCCAAAAGATACTGGATCATTTATTATAAATACAAACAAAGTCATTATAAATATAAAATATAACATTCCAATAAAATCTAAAGATTTTCTATCAACTTTAGAATTCTCCATTTTTGGAACAAATAAAAAAGTCATCAAAACAGTGAAAATTCCTATAAAACCTATAATTCTATATGCATATCTCCATCCATAGTTATCTAACATCAATCCACCGATAAATGGAGTTATCATCATTCCAAGTGCAACTGATGTAGTAATGATACTTAATCCTAAACCTTGATACTTTTTAGGGAAATTAACCGTTACTATTACAAACATCATAATAGATGTACCGGTAGTTCCAATTGCAGAAACTGTCTTAAATAGAATCAAGATATATATATTTGAAGCAAAGCTAGCACAAATTATCCCAAATAAAGCTATTATTAATGAAAAAATATAAAAGAATTTTCTTCCTACAAGATCAGCTATTCTGCCAATTGGCATTAAAAAAGCTGTCATAACAATGGATGCAGACAAAATTATCCAAGATGCTAACCTTAGGGATAAATCAAACTCATCAATAATTGAAGGCATGGCGATAATAGTGGTATTAAAATCAAGAAGAAAAATATTTGCAGTGAAAACTACAGGGAAAACTATGAGAAATAATTTCTTATCCACTTAAGTTCCTTTTAGAAAATAATTCATAAAGTATAATTCCCGTAGCAACTGAAACATTTAATGAAGAAATTTCGCCTTTCATTGGAACAGATAAAATTTTATCAGAGGTATCAATAATTCTTTTACTAATTCCATCATGTTCAGAACCTACTACTAAGGCAATAGGAATTTTATTATTAATTTTTATATCCTTAATATTTTCTCCATCCATATCTAAAGAAAATACCTGAAAATTCATTTTTTTTAGATATTCGAGTGTTTTTGATATAGAATTTACAATTGTAAATTCTATATGTTCTAAAGCGCCTGCAGAAGCACGAATCGCACCTGGAGAAATTTTTGCTGAATCCTTAGCTGGAACCACTAATCCATGAGCTCCAAATATTTCAGCGGTTCTAGCAATTGCACCCAAATTATGAGGATCTTGAACTCTATCAAGGAAAATAATTAAAGGAATTTCTTTTTTCTTATCTGCTAAAAATATCATATCTTCAACTGATGATTGATAATTATCATCAAGGTACAAAATTACTCCTTGAGATTTTTTTGTTGCAGATTTTTTCTCAATAGATTTTTTAGATATAAGATTTACTGAAATATTTTTAGAATTCGCAAGATCTTTAATTTTTTCTATTTGACTACCGCTATCATTTGAATCTGAAAGATCAATGTATGAAACTTTTTTATTTGACAATAAAGTTTCAATTACTGAATGTCTTCCCTCAATTTGTCTTAGGTTCGTTTTATTTCTTGAATATCTTGACAATTAACACTTTTCGAATAAATTATGTCCTGAATTTTATTATAAAATGTATTCAAAAAACTACTAATAAATGTACTTTATAACTAAAAAAGAGGAAATATGAAAACTATTAACTTAACTGCTTCTAGACATGCTGTTTTTTACAGTCCATTAATTGCTATGGTAAGTCAAGGTTTTTTAGAAAATGAAGGATTGCATGGAACTTATCATATTCCAGAACCTGGAATAAACGTATATGAAAAAATTTCTAATAAAGAAATTGATTTTGCTCAATCTGCGGTTTCACAAAGTTGGAACTTTCTAAAAAATAGCATACCATCGTCAATAAAACATTTTGCATTAATAAATTCCTTAGATGGTTTCTTCATAATCTCTAAAAACAAAAAAGAATTCAAGTGGGAAGATTTGTATAAAGACCCCTTTTATTATGTAAGGGGAGGTCAACCAGAAGCAATGTTAAAGTTTGCACTCGACAAAAAAAACATAGATATAAATAAAATTAAATTACTTTCTGATGAACCTTTAGGAACTAGTGAAATGTATAACTCTTATACACGGGAAGATACAGGGTTTTTTCATGAACAAGGGAGTTATCCTCACCAATTAGAAATTGATGGACACGGAAAAATCATAGCATCAATAGGAGAAATAATAGGGCCTGTAGCATTTTCAACTTTATGTGCAGAGGAAAAATTAATAAAATCTGAAACTGGGAAAAAAATCACATTAGCATTTGAAAAATCTAAAAAATGGGTTCAAAATACAGATGCTAAAGAAGTTGCAAATAGTGTTCATTCATATTTTAAAGATTTTCAACTAGACTCTATATCTAATGCAATAAAAGATTATCAAAATCTAGGAAATTGGAATTCAGATATTGAAATAAGTGATTCAGAATATGAAAAAGCACAAGAGGTGTTTCAATTTTCCAATCTAATAAGTAAAAATTATTCTAAAGATAAAGTAGTTTTATATTCAAAGGACTAAAAATTGAAACATGAAAAAATCTTGATTACTGGAGGTCTAGGATTTGTTGGTTCTAACTTAACAAAATATTTCTCCAATTCTAATGAAATACTGATTTTAGATAATGATAACTCAAATAAGTATGAAACAATAAAAAGTCCTAATATAAATACAGAATATGTAGATATAAGAAGTAATAAGATTTCTAAAATAATTTCTCAATTTAATCCTTCAATAGTTATTCATTGTGCTGCACAAACTAGTGTAATAGATTCAATCAATGATCCTAATAAAACAAAAAGTATAAATATTGAGGGAACCCAAAATATTTTAAGTGAAATAAAAAAACTAGAAAATTGTTATTTTTCATTTATATCATCTGGAGGTGCAATTTATGGAGATCCTAAATATTTACCAGTTAATGAAAAACATCCAGAGAACCCCATTTCAACTTATGGATATTCAAAGCTAGAGGGTGAAAGATTAGTATCCAAAATACTTCATAAATCTAGAATAAATTATTCTATTTTAAGACCATCTAATATATATGGACCTAAACAAAATAGTCAAAATGTAATTCCTATTTTTATAGATAAAATGAGTAAGAATCAAGAAATTGTTATCTATGGAGAAGGAAATTCTTCTAGAGATTACATATATATTGATGATCTAATCGAAATAATTAATATATTTTGTACTCAAAGGATCAGTTCGAAATTAAATGTTTCTTCAAATTATGAAGTGAAAATAATTGATATATATAAAATCTTAAAAGAAAAGCTTAATTACAAACTTAGTCCTATCTTTAAAGAAAAAAGAGAAGGAGAAGTAGAAAATATAGTCTTAGACAACTCAGAACTTAAGGCAAAAATAAATTATAAAAGCTTTATAAACATTAATGAAGGAATTGAAAAAATTATTAATTTTTAGAATTAGATTGCTTGATTATATCTTCAAGAGCCACCCAAGATAACATGGCACATTTTATTCTAACAGGAAATTTTCTAACTCCAGATAAAGCTGAAATATCACCTAATTCATCAAGTTCTTCTTCAGTAAGTTCTTCACTTCTAATCAATTTTCTAAAAAGATCAACTGTATTTTGAAGATCAGTTGAATTAATATTATTTATTTTTTCAGCCAGTAATGAACCTGAGGCCTGAGAAATAGCACATCCTCGTCCTGTAACTGAAGCAGTAACTTTATTATCTTTTTGAAAATTAAGTTGAATTTTAATCTCATCTCCACAAAAAGGATTATTTTTTTCGATTTCAAAATCAGGAGAATCAAGTAAATCTGTATTTCTAGGATTATGATAATGATCCATAACGATCTCTTCATACATCTCATTTAATTCATCATTTACCATAATCACATTATTCCTTGTATATCCAGAGAAGGAATCACTTTCGAAATATAATTTTCCAAGTATTGAATAATTTCTATATCTGAAAATTCATCTATGATTTCTTGTGCAAAACCTCTAATCAACATTGACATTGCATCATCATCTTTTATCCCTCTACTTTGAAGATAAAATAACATATTTCTATCCATATTTCCTGCTGTAGCGCCGTGGCTACATTCAACATCATCAGCATAAATTTCTAAACTAGGCTTAGTATCTACTTCACAATCCTTTGAAAGCAAAAAATTAAAGTCTTTTTGAAATGCTCTGGTTTTTTGAGCATCTTTTTTCACAAGAACTTTACCACTGAATACAGCTTTAGATTTGCCAGCTAAGATTCCCTTAAACATTTGATCACTAGAACATTTTTCAACTGAATGAGTAATTGAAATTTCATTTTCTTGAAGTTGATTTTTATCAGTGATATATAATCCATGAAAATTACAATCTGAATTTATACCTATTAAATCACTATGGATATCATATCTTGAAACTAATCCAGATAAAGAAAATGAAGAAGAATTAAACTTTGAATTTTCTTTTTGAAGAATCCTATCAAATTGAAAGAAAAAAGAATTGCCTGAATCCATTTGAAGTCGCTTATGAGAAACATTACTTTCTTTTTCTAACAAATACTCAATAACTGGAACTACTAAGTTATTATTATCGGATGATAAATTAAAATATGATTCTAGAATATTAGTTTGAGATTTAGAATCCACTTGAATAAATAATCGAGGAAAGTGAGATATATTATTATTATTATTTGTAGTAACTATAACAATATTTAAGTTAGTTTCTTCTTGAGAATCACTAATAGATATAAATAAAGGATCTAACATAAAAGCAGAATTTAATGCAATCATTTCATTATCATCATTATTTGCTATTTTTCCAAAAGATTCAGTTAGTAATATCAACTTTTTAAGATCATTGGATTTTTCAACTATTATATTATTGGAAAAATTAGACATTTCAGCATCAAAAAAACCATCCACAATATAAATTGTTTCATAATTATTACTAGAAAAAATTTCAGATTTCATATTAGAATCTAAAGATTTTTCTTCTGGAATAAAGAATTTAGTTTTACTTAAGTCATGAAAGTTAGTATATTTCCAAAGCTCACTAGTTTTACTATTTGGAGGAAGTCCAGTAACGATAAAAGATTCAAAACCTGAATTTTGAATGTTCTTTACATTTTTATTAGAAAAATCAGAAAGCGTATATGGATCACTTTGATTATTGATTGTAATTTCTTTCATTTTATTTTCCAAGACTCGAAATTATGTTTTCATAACCATTATTTTCAATATCCTGTGCTAACTCTTTAGTTCCAGATTTTACAATTTCACCATCAACAAGAATATGAACGTAATCAGGTTCTATATAATTTAATATCCTCTGATAATGAGTAACAATTATAAATGACCTATCTTCAGACCTCATTAAATTTACTCCATCTGATACAGCCTTTAATGCATCAACATCAAGGCCAGAATCTGTTTCATCTAAAATAGCTAATTTTGGTTCTAAAATAGAAAGTTGCAAAATCTCATTTTTCTTCTTTTCTCCACCAGAAAAACCAAAATTTAAAGATCTTTTGGTAAGATCAATATCAATTCCAATATCTTTCACTTTTTGATCATAAAGCTTGGAGAATTCTCTCACAGAAAGCTTTTCTCTTTTAAAGTAGTCATTCTTCGAATCTAGAGAAGATTTCAGCATTTGATATGACCTAACTCCTGGAATTTCAGAAGGATATTGAAAGGCTAAAAACATTCCCAGATGAGATCTTTCATCTGGAGGTAAATCATTTATTAGATTTTCCATGAAATTAATTTCTCCATCAGTAATTTCGTAATCAGGTTTACCTGCTAAAACATTTGCTAAAGTACTTTTCCCTGATCCATTAGGCCCCATAATTGCATGGATTTCTCCCGAATTAATTGATAAATTTATTCCTTTAAGAATTAAATCATCACTATCTACTACCTGCGCTTTTAAGTTTTTTATTTCTAACATTTTAACTCCCGTATTTACCCCACTGCTCCTTCTAAGCTTACTTTTAATAATTGAGTAGCTTCAAGAGAAAACTCAAAAGGTAATTCTTTTATAACATCCTTGCTCCAACCTGTTATTATCATATGATTAGCCTCTTCTTCTGATAATCCTCTAGACATCAAGTAAAATAGCTGATCTTCGGATACTTTTGAGGTAGAAGCTTCATGTTCAAGCCTTGCTGAAGAGTTTCTAACCTCAATATATGGAACTGTATGCGCTCCACATTTATCTCCAATCAATAGTGAGTCACATTGTGTATGATTCATTGCTCCTTCAGCTGAAGGCATTATTTTGATTTGCCCTCGATATGTATTTTGACCTTTTCCGGCCGAAATACCTTTAGAAACAACTGTTGATTTTGTATTTTTACCAATATGAATCATTTTAGTTCCAGTATCTGCTTGCTGATAATTATTAGCCATTGCAACTGAATAAAATTCTCCAGTAGAATTATCTCCTTGAAGAATCACCGATGGATACTTCCATGTAATAGCAGAACCTGTTTCTACCTGTGTCCATGAAATTTTTGAGTTTTCTAAGGCTCTACCTCTTTTTGTTACAAAATTATAAACTCCTCCTTCACCATCTTTAGTACCAGGAAACCAATTTTGAACAGTTGAATATTTAATTTCTGAATCTTTCATTGCAACTAGTTCAACTACAGCTGCATGAAGTTGAGAGGTTTTTCTAAAAGGAGCTGTACATCCTTCAAGATAAGATACATATGCTGCCTCATCAGCAATAATCAATGTCCTTTCAAACTGACCTGAACCTTCAGTATTTATTCTAAAATAAGTCATCAATTCTATAGGACATCTTACACCTGGTGGTATGTACGCAAATGAACCATCACTAAAGACAGCAGAATTAAGTGCTGAATAAAAGTTATCAGAATAAGGCACAACTGAACCTAAATATTTTTTTACTAATTCAGGATGGTTCTTTACTGCCTCATTAAATGAGCAAAAAATTATGCCCATTTCTTTCAATTTATCGTCAAGGGTATTAGCAACTGAAACAGAGTCAAAAACAGCGTCAACAGCTACTCCAGCTAATTTTTCTCTTTCATTTATAGGAATTCCTAATTTTTCAAAGGTTTCTAACATTTCTGGATCAACATCATCTAGAGACTTGGGAGCTTCAGTCATAGATTTTGGAGCAGCATAATAATAAATATCTTGAAAATCTATCGGTGGGTATTTTACTTTTGCCCACCCGGGTTCTTTAGAATTTTTATGTAATTTTTGCCAATGCTTGAAGGCCTTTAATCTCCAATCAAGCAACCACTGAGGTTCTTGCTTTTTGGTAGATATTAACTTTACTATTGATTCGTCTAAACCTTTTGGCGCTAGCTCAGTATCAACATCAGTAGTAAAACCCCATTTGTAATCGTCCATTCCCGACAAATCTGTTTCACGTGATATGCTATCTGGAGTAGGCATAAATTCTCCTAATAATTTTATTTTCTCTTCTCTTTAACATTATATCTTTTTATTTGACTAATATAGAATAGTAAAACACATAAATAACGAGATTCGTAAAATATGAACTATGAAGCAGTAATTGGACTAGAGACACATGTACAGCTTAATACAGATTCTAAGATGTTCAGTCTTTCAAGTGCTAAGTACCAAAATCAAGATCCAAATACAATTGTTGACCCCACATCTATGGGATTACCTGGAGCATTGCCAGTAGTTAATCGAAAAGCTATTGAAAGTGCTATGATGATAGGTCTTTCTCTCGATTGTAATATTTCGAATAAAACAAAGTTCGATAGAAAGCAATATTTTTATCCAGATTTGATGAAAGGCTATCAAATCTCACAGTTTGATGAGCCCATTTGCTATGAAGGATTTGTAGAGCTTTCTACAAATAAAAAAATTAGAATCAATAGAGTACATATGGAAGAAGATGTAGCTAAGTTAACTCACATTAATACTAGAGATTCCAACTATAGCTTATTGGATATTAATAGATCAGGAACACCATTAATGGAGATTGTTACTGAGCCTGACTTAAGTTCCTCAAAGGAAGTAATCGAATATATAGAAAACTTACAAAAAATAATTAGATATATAGGGGTTGGGTCTGCGAATATGGAAGAAGGTTCTTTTAGGTGCGATGCAAATATTAGTATTAAAGAAGTAGGATCAAAAGAACTTGGGACAAAAGTTGAAATAAAAAATATGAATAGGATCTCAGCAGTTGCTGAAGCAGTAGACTATGAAATTAAGAGACAAATCAAGTCTAAAGAAAATAATGAAAAAATTATCCAGGAGACTAGAGGATGGTCAGAGGAAAAATCAATAACAATACCCCAAAGGACCAAAGAAGAGTCAAACGATTATAGGTATTTCCCTGAACCAGATATTCCTCCCTTAGAAATTGATAATGATTGGATTGACGAAATAAAAAAATCCTTACCAGAATTACCTAAAGTAAGGAAAGAAAAATATGTCAAACAATATAATCTTTCTGAATATGATGCCGAGTTACTAACAAGTGATATCAATTTTTCTAACTTTTTTGAAGAGACCATAAAACCAAATAATAAAAATAACGAATATATAAAATATATAGCAAATCTTATGAATGGAGAATTTAGTAGATTACTGAACTTAGATTCAATATCTTATGTTGAAATAAAATTTGATCCTAAAGATTTGTCCGATTTAGTTGCTATTTATTTTGAAAACAAAATAAATAATAAGATCTTAAAAACTGTTTTAGAAGAAATGTGGAATACTGGATCTAAACCAAATGATATCATTACTAATAAGAATCTTGTAATTATTTCTGATACTAATGAGCTTGAAGATAAAATAAATAATATAATTGAAAACAACCCAAAAGCTGTTGAGGATTTTAAGGCCGGAAAAGAACAATCTCAAAAGTTTTTATTAGGGCAAGTTATGAAAGAAACAAAGGGTCAAGCTGACCCAAAAATTTCAAGTGAAATAATAAATAAGATTTTACAAACTAAAAAATAAGAATAGAGGAAACTTTGGATTTACTTTTTTCAATATTGATGATGGTTTTTGCAGTAATTATAGTTGCTATAATTCTTCTACAAACAAGAGGCAGTAGTGCCGGATTATTTGGACAATCAGACGGATCTTATCGGTCTAGAAGAGGAATAGAACAAGTTTTATTTAGATTAACAATAATATTAATTATATTATTTGTTGGAGTTGCAGTTCTAAATGTAAGATTCTAAATTTTTCTGAAAGTAGTTCCATCTTTTGAGTCAAGTATTTCAATTCCTTTAGATAACAGATCTTCTCTTATCTGATCTGCCTTATCGTATTCTTTTTCTAACCTTAATTGATTTCTCAATTTAATTAAATTAGTAATTTCAGAATCATTTTGATTTTTATCTTCAAAGTTAAATCCTAAAATTCCTAATAATTCCTCAAGTAAAATAACACCTTCATTAATTTTTTTATCAAGATCATTTGACTTGTTAATATCATGAATTAAATCAAAAATTGTAGCTATTGCCTTAGGAGTTCCTAAATCATCTTTCATAGCAATTAAGAACTTATTTTTATAATCTTTATTGTCAAAACCATCCTCTCCCCGCAATATAAGGGTTCTTTGAATTCTTTGTATAGATTTTTGAGCAATATCCAAAGAATTTTCATCTAAAGAACTTGGATGTCTGTAATGACTTTGTAATATCCATAATCTTATTGAATTCCCTGAATAATTATTTAAAGCATCTCTAACATCAAGAGAATTACCAAGAGATTTACTCATTTTTTCATCTCCTGAACGTTTTAGTAGTCCGTTATGAACCCAAATTTGTGCAAAGGGTTTATGCCCGGTTGATGACTCACTTTGAGCAATCTCATTCTCATGATGAGGAAATACTAAATCTAATCCACCTCCGTGAATATCAATAGAATTACCAAGATGTTTTTTTACCATTGCTGAGCATTCAATATGCCAACCTGGCCTACCTTTTCCCCAAGGACTATCCCAATATGTCTCATCTTCTTCTGCATGTTTCCAGAGAGCAAAATCTCCATGATTTTTTTTATCAGGTTCATTTTCAATTCTGTTCCCTTCAATTAAGTCCTCTAAGTTTCTTTTTGAAAGCTTTCCATAATCATTAGAAAAATTAACATCGAAATAAACACTTCCATTAAGTTCATATGCTGCTTTTTTGTCAATTAAATCTTTAATTAATTCAATTATTTCATTCATATCCTCTGTAGCTCGAGGATGAATATCTGCTCTTCTAACACCAAGGTTATCCATATCTTCAAAGAAAGCTTTTATATATTTTTCTGCAACTTCTTTTGGAGATATTCTTAATTCTTTAGATTTAGCGATTATCTTATCATCCACATCAGTAAAATTTTGAACTCTAATTACTGAATATCCAATATATTCTAGAAATCTATGTAGTACATCAAATGTTATTGTAGACAAAGCATGACCGAGATGAGGTCTATCATATACAGTCACACCACAAACATACATTTTAATTTCTTTCTTATCTAATTTTTCTTTTTGTTTTGTTAATGTGTTATATAAATGCATTATTTAATTTTTTTCAAACTACAAATTGACTGAGATGCTATTGCTTTTTCTGAACCAATAATACCAATAAAATCAGTAGTAGTACTCTTAATATTGATCTGTTTTTTATGAATTTTTAAAATTGTAGATAAATTTAATTTCATATTTTCAATATAATCTGTCATCCTAGGTTTTTGAGCAATAATAGTATTGTCTAAGTGAATAATTTCAAATCCCTTAACCGCTATCATATCTATAACTTTTTTTAACATTACTGTAGAGTCTATATTTTTCAAAGAATCATTTGAAGATGGGAAGAATTTGCCAATATCTCCCATTGATGCTGCTCCTAATATAGAGTCAATTATAGAATGAATAAGTACATCTCCATCTGAATGACCTTTCAGTTTTAGAGGATAGTCAATATTAATACTTCCAATTCTAAGATTTTTTCCTTTTACAAGTTTATGAATATCAAAACCAGTACCATAAAAAATTAAATTTTGACTAACATCATTTTTTGTAGTTATTTTTTTATTCTTAATTTCTCCAGGCATTAACTTTATGTTTATAGAAGTATTGTCTAACAAAGAAGAATCATCCGTATATTTTTCTGAAGGAATAATATTTTCAATTTTTTCAAAAAATATTTTTTTATTGAAAAATTGAGGAGTTTGAACATTTACAAGTTCTGCTCTGTCTAATGTTCGAGAGATAAAATCAGATTTATCTACAACCTTTACTGTATCAGTTGGAGTTAGTCCAGGAATTACTGCATCATATTTTTCCAATAAATCAACGCCTTTTTGAAAAAGTTTTTTAGAAGCGTAAGGCCTTGCAGCATCATGGATAATCAAGTAATCAAAATCTATATTATTCTTTTTTATAAATTTCACTGCATTGATTAATGAAGCAGATCTGGATGTAGAACCAATTATAATTTCAATTTTATTTGAATATTTTGAATTGATTAAATAATTTTTAAAATTTTCATAATTTTCATCAGATGATACTATAAAAATATTCTTCAGAATCTTAAGTTCTAATAGTGTTTCTAAAGATTTAATTGCGATAGGAGTACCATCAATTTCAAAAAAAGTTTTATCTTGTTCAAATCTTTTTGATTTACCAGCTGCAAGTAATATAGCAGAAACTTTTTTATCAGTTTGTATCATTTAATTTTTTATTTTTTTGTATTAATTATTATTTCATTTTCTCTTAAAGTAAGTTTTAAAACATCACCATTTTTAATTTCTTTAGAAATAATCATTTTAGAAATTTTATTCTCTACTTCTTTTTGTAATAATCTTCTTAATGGTCTTGCACCATAATATTTATCAAATCCTTTACTAGCTATAAATTCTTTAACTTTCTTATTTATTTTTATTTGAAGATTTTTTGATTTTAATTTTTCTGAAAGATCATCGAGTACTTTATCAACTATTAGTAACAAATTTTGCTTAGTCAAAGATTCAAAAATAATTATTTCATCAATTCTATTTAAGAACTCAGGTCTAAAATGTGATTTCAAAGATTCAGATACATTATTATGCTGTTCTTCAATCTTTTTATCTGAATTATTCATAAAGCCTATAGATTCTTTACTTACAAAATCACTACCCAAATTTGAAGTCATGATAATAATTGTATTTGTAAAATCTACAGTCCTGCCTTGCCCATCTGTTAATCTTCCATCATCCAATACTTGAAGTAAAACATTAAATATATCTGGGTGAGCTTTCTCTACCTCATCAAATAATATAACACTATAAGGATTACGCCTTACAGATTCTGTTAACTGGCCTGCTTCGTCATATCCCACATATCCTGGAGGTGCACCAATTAGCCTTGCCATTGAATAGCTTTCTCTATACTCAGACATATCAACTCGAACTATGCTATTTTCATCATCAAACAAAAATTCAGCTAATGATTTTGCAAGCTCTGTTTTTCCAACACCAGTAGGCCCTAAAAATATAAAAGAACCTATTGGTCTAGTGGGATCTTGTAATCCTGCCCTACTTCTTCTAATAGCATTTGAAATCCCCTCAACAGCTTTAGATTGACCTATAACTCTCTTATGTAATTTTTCCTCTAATTTTAGTAGTTTTTTTGCTTCACTCTGAATTAAATTATCAATAGGAATTCCTGTTTTTTCAGAAATAACCTTTGCTATATGCTTTGGTTCGACTATCTCTATTTGTTTTTCACTAAATCCCCATTGTTCTCTTTGAAGTTTTAAATTTTCTTCTTTTTGATATCTTTTTTCAACTACTTCTTCTGATTCAATCTTTTTTCCCTCTTGAAATAGCTTATTTTCCTCCTCTTTTAATTGATCTATTTCATTTTCTATATCAGAAATTTGATCAGGAGTTAGCGGATTTTCTATTTTTACTTTTGATAATGACTCATCCATTAAATCTATAGCCTTATCAGGTAAAAAACGATTTTTTATATATCTATCAGATAAATTTACAGCTGATTCAATTGCTTCATCAGAAATTTTCAAATCATGATGTTTTTCATATTTGTATCTTAAACCCTGAAGCATTTTAATTGATGCTTTTTTTGTTGGTTCATTTATGAAAACCGGAGAAAATCTTCTTTCCAAAGCTTGGTCAGATTCAATATATTTTCTAAATTCATCGGGAGTTGTGGCTCCTATAGTTTGTAATTTACCGCGAGCAAGAGCCGGTTTCATCATATTTGATGCATCTAATGCACCCCCACCAGAACCAGCACCAACTACAGTATGGATTTCATCAATAAACAAAATGATCTCCCCATTTGAATCTTCCATTTCTTTAATTATTGTCTGCATTCTTTCTTCAAATTCTCCCCTTACACCTGTACCTGCTAATAGCTGTCCTAATTGGAGAGACAACACTCTTTTGTCTTTTAGAAAAGGGTGAACATTACCTCCAATTATATTTAAGGCTAGCCCCTCAGCTATCGCCGTTTTACCCACTCCAGCATCACCAATTAATACAGGGTTATTTTTAGTTCTTCTTAAGAGAATTTGTTGTACTTTTTTTATTTCTGAATCTCTACCTATAATAGGATCAATCAAGTTTTGCTTTGCAAGACTAGTCAAATCAATAGAATATTTATCTAAAAATTCATATTTTGAATTATTTTCAGATTCTTGATCTTTTTTTTCTGAAAATTCAACTTCTTCACTTTTAGTTTTTAATTTAGAGTTAGGATTAGCAACTAAATAAGCAAATTGCACATTATCTACAGTTAGTCTATTACTTAGAAATAAATCAAAAGTAATATTATTTGTTGTTCGATATTCTTGTAAAGACCTTCTATTAATAACTCTTGTTATAGAAGCATTATTAGATAATTCTGCAATCCCTAACAAAACATGTATAATTTTAATTTTTTCACTCTGAGTGGTGTTTGCAATATCTAGAGATAAAGAATACAGTTTTTGCATTAAGCTTTCATAAGCAATTTCAATTATAGGGAATTTATTATCCTTAAATCCTTTCATAAGTTCTGTTTCCCAGTTTTTTAAGGAAGAAGCTGTAACTAAATTACTTAAGATTTTAATCACGGATGGTGTTCTTAATAGCGATAACATAAGATGATTAATAGTAAAAAATTCTTCTCTGTAAGCACTTGTTGCTAAATGATCAGCCTGATCAAAAACATCAATAAGTTCTTTATCCATAATTTCTCTCGACCAAATCTCAGTGGAAATCATAATTGCCTCCTATTATTTTCAGGTAATTCCATCATAGAACCCCTGCTCTTATACCTTATTAACTCTGACTCGAGAAAATTATTTTTTTTCTCTAGTTCATTAATCTCTTTTAGTAAATCTGTAATTATTTCAATGCCAGCTCTATTGATACCAAATTTTTCAATCCAATCCTTAACTTTTTCAATTTTTTCAATATCTACAATCGAATAGTATCTTGTTCCACCAGGTGAACGAAAAGGTATAACTAAATTCCATCTCTCATAATTTCTTAAGGTCTGTTGATGCAAACCTACAATCTTAGAGACTATACCTATTGCATAAACCGGCTCTTCTCTAGAAAAACTTATAATATTACCTTTACTCGTATAATAAAATTATATCATAATAAATAAATTATATTATTATACCTAATAAGATAATCTTATATCGATATTATAAGATATCCAAATAGTTTTCGAAAAGATTTTAGAAAGATATAATTGAGAAATAAATTCAATTTTAATAAATGAGAAAACCCCAACTACCACAATTATTTAATAAATATCAATTAGAATTAAATAAATTTACAAAAGATTTTTACAAAAAGCTTGATGATCCTTTGTACATAACTCATAAATATTTTTTAGGTTGGATAAAAGAGAATGGAAAGGATGATAATGCCACAGGGAAGGCTTTTAGGCCTTCTATAATGATGCTTATAAATGAAGCATTGGGAGGTAAAGAAAAAAATATCCTACCTTTGGCAATGTCTATAGAATTATTTCATAACTTTTCATTAATTCATGATGATATTGAAGATAGAGATGAATTTAGAAGAAATCGTAAAACAGTATGGAAAATTTGGGGAGAAGAGGTTGGAATAATTTCTGGCAGTTCTATGCATGCATTGGCAAGTAAAGCAATTGAAAATATTGATATTAAGGATAAAAATAAATTAGTAGAACTTAGAAAAATAATTAATAAAACATGTATAGAAGTAATTGAAGGTCAATATTTAGATATTGATTTTGAATCATCAAAAGAAATCAGTGTAGAGAATTACTTAAGCATGATTGAGAAGAAAACAGGAGCACTAATTAAAACTTCAGTTATATTAGGTTCTGTATTAGAACCAAGTAATAAAAAAACAACTGAGATTTTTAAAGAAATAGGAAATACTTTTGGTCATATGTTCCAGATAAAAGATGATGTATTAGGTATATGGGGGAATAAAGATTTCGGAAAACCTATAGGAAGCGATATATTAAAGAAAAAGAAATCATTCCCAATATTAAAACTTATCCAAACTTGTGATATTACAGATAAAGAAAAGATTAATGAAATTTTTAACAAAAAAATTAGTGAAGAGGATAAAACGATTATTCTAAACCTGATGGATAAATATAAAATTGAATCTTACTGTAACTCAATACTGAATGATAAATACAAACTTACGATATCATTAATTGAAAAATTAGATATAAATGATAAATACAAGCTAATGCTTTTGGATACAAACTTTTTCTTGATGCATCGAACAAAGTAATGAATCTATTAATAATCAATAAGTACCTTAAAGATAAATCTGACAGTAAAAATTTCATAGTTTACTATACAAAAAAAAATGATGATTTCGGTGAACTAAAAAAAATAATTAATGATTCGAAACCTGAAAAAATTATTTCTCTAGATTTTGCCCTTCAAACTACTAGTCATATTAACAATGGTAGTATCGTAGTTGCAAAAGAAACTATTAGTTACAATTCTAAGCCAATCAATTGGTCCATTCCAAGAGAAGACAGATGGATGGAAACATATGAAGAATTAAATAAGTCTATTTGTGACATATTAGAGAAACATACCTTTGAACATTACATAGGATCTGGAATAGAATTAGAAAATTCACAAAATATACATAAAAGATTAAAAGCAAAAAAATGGATTAATGACAATCTGAGTGGAACTTATATTGATAATTATTCTTCAAAATTAAATCAATTTATCCAAAATAATTCTCTCAAAATATCTTTAGTTAGAATAATACATTCAAGTTTCCCTATAAATCAGAACCAGAGTCAAAATTCTGGTACCTGGAATGCAATAAAAAGATTTTTCAAAGAATTATATTTCTATAATATAACTTCAAGAAAAATCAAGAATGAAATAATTCAAAAAAAATTGATATTAGAATTTTCAAAAATAAATTGATATGAAAAATTTAATTTTTAACAAAAATCAATCAAAATTAACGTATAAAGCATCAATTAAGATTTGTTATGAAATCATAAATAAAAACTATGAAAACTTTCCAATATTTATGTTTTTTCTAAATAAAAACCTTATGGATGACTTTGCAAGCATATATGCATTTTCAAGAGGAATAGATTATATAGGAGATGAGCTTCCTCAAGAAGAAATATTTCCTAGTTTAGAAATTTGGAAAAACCAATTAGAGCTTGCCTTTAAAAGCAAATCTACAAACCCCATTTTTATAGCATTAGAAAAAACAATAAAAAAATATAATTTATCAAAGGTTCCATTTCAAAAATTAATAAAAGCAAACTCAATAGATCAAAAAAAAAATAAATATAAATCACTGGAAGAGCTTTATTATTATTGCGATCATTCTGCAAATCCAGTAGGAGAAATTGTCTTAAGAATTTTAGGCTATACTGATAAAAATCTTATTGAATTATCTAATAAAATTTGTACAGGTTTGCAAATAACAAATTTTATTCAAGATATTAAAATCGACCTAGAAAAAAACAGAATATACATACCTGAAGATTTACTAAAAAAGCACAAAGTTAATATTTCAAACTCAATTGATCTAAGAATAACTGATGATAATGATATAAAAAAACAATTTGAGAACTTGATAATTGAATTAGTGGATATTAATAAAAATCTATATATCGAAGGACAAAAACTAACATCACATTTAAGTAGAAAAGACTCAATTATAATACAAATATTCATTAGCTCGGGTGAAATTATTCTTAATAAAATAAAAAAAAATAAATCAGAAATACTCCAGAAAAAACCTAAAACAAATTCTTTTGAAAAATTTATAATAATAATCAAATCAATACTCAAATCCCTTTTTAAAAATTGAAAACAAATAAAGAAAAAATAGCAATTATTGGCGGAGGTATTTCTGGGATAGCTTCATCTGTATATCTGATTGAAAAAGGTTATAAAGTAGATATTTATGAATCCAAAAAAAACTTAGGGGGAAGAGCCGGTTCAATAAATAAAGATGAAAAAAGTATTGATATAGGTCAGCATGTTTTTTTACCGTCATACAAAAATTTTATTGAAATATTAGAAAAATTAAGCAGCACAAAATATCTAAGTATTGGGAAAAAATTAAAAATCGTAATTCAAGAAAATTCAAAAAAATACCACCTTAAATCAAATGTCTCAATATACCCTCTAAATTTAATTTTTTCAGTATTAAACTATAAAAACTTAAAGTTTTATGAGAGATTGAAAATAATATTTGCTTTATACAAGCTATCAAAACTAGATAATCATAAATCTAAAATATCATTGGAATCTTGGTTGAAAAAAAATAATCAAAATAATGAAATGATAAAAAAGTTTTGGGAAATCATTTGTATCCCTGCATTTAATTCAAAACTTAACAAAATTCCAATAAATCATGCCGTAAATTTATTCAAAACCATGATTTTCAATTATAAAAAAAATATTGGGATTTGCTTTTTCAAAAAACCTTTTAGTGAAATATTAAGTGAGAATTATAGAAATTATATAAAGAAAAATAATTCAAATTTATTTCTTGGAGAAAAAATAGTAAATATACATTATTCTAAAAAAAAATATTTACTTGAAGGAAAAAATCAAAATCTAAAATATGACAAAGTTATTTTAGCTACAAATATTAGTAATGCTATTAATTTAGGTGGTTTGAATAGTAAAAAAATAAAACTTTCTACAGATGGGATTATCAACATATATTTTTGGTTTGATAAGAAAGTAATAGATGAAGATTTTATTAGCTTTAGTAACTCAAAATTAGAATGGATATTTTCTGATAATAAATTTAGAAGTAAAAATAAAGAATTTAGAATCGTAATCTCTTTAAGTGCAGTAGGAAATCTAATTAAGTTATCCAATGAAAAACTAATATCAGACTACGAAAAAACTTTACGAAAAGAACTTAATATTTCTCAAAAAACTAAAACTATAAAATCACTACTAATCAGATCCCCAAAAGCTACTCAGACTCAAACTGGATATAAAGATTTAAATCAAAAGAATAAAAAAATGTATTACGTTGGAGATTGGACTATAAAAGATTTACCAAACACAATGGAAACAGCAGTCTTATCATCAAAGAAGTTAGTAGAAAAATATTTCAAATAATAAAACCTATAATATTTTCTTTCTCAATGGGACCATTCTTAATTGAATCACAAGATTTTCCAAATAATGATAAATTATCTGATAATAAAAACAGTGAATTATTATCAATTTCAAACTCTAATCTTATAGAATCTGAGATTGAAAAGGTTTTGATAAATTTATTATCAATAAAGAATTCTTTTCCCTTAAATAATAATTTTTCATTGGGTAATCCAATAACCCTTTTTATATGATTAAGATTGTGTATTTTACAAAAATATACTAAAACATCGAACCTTTTTATTTTTTTAGTATCTGAATTTTTTTTTACTATGTAATAGTTTCCTTCATGAAAATTAGGTTCCATACTATTACTATGAATTTCAGAGATTTTGAAAATCATATATTTCTTTCGAAAAAAAAGTATATTTATAAAATTTTTAATAAAAGGTATTATCAAACTTTGGAAATTTAGCATAATATATATATTCTATAGCTACAATAAAAAAATCAAACAAGGAGAAAAAATGTTAAGTAATATTTTTGAAAAAGTATTCAATGTGCATGAAGCTACCAGTCATTGTGATATTCCATGTGGAATATACGATCCAAAAGATGCAATACAAGCAGCTCAAACAGTTGTAAGAATGACTGAATTAATGCTTGAACTAGAATATCCATCTGGAGTTTCTGGGGCTAATTCTATGATTAGGTATGTTACAGCAAAAGAAGAACATGCAAAGAAAGCTAAAGATGATATTTTAGTAATTTGGACAGATTACTTTAAACCTGAACACCTAGAAAAGTATCCTGATCTTCACGAAAAAGTTTGGAATGCTTGTAAGCTTGGATCTCACGTAAAAGTTAATGTAGATCTTGAAAAAGCTAAAGAATTTAAGGCTGCTTTAGAAGAAATTGGAGATATTTTTTGGGAAACTAAAAAATAATAGATTTTATAGGCAGAGTCATTAGGATTCTGCCTAAATCTCTCTTACCAGTAACACTAAGGCTAAAACAAGCAAAGTAAATCCTAGAATTTTTCTAAGCTGATTATCATTAGCAATTGTTACAAATCGCGAACCAAAGTACATTCCTATTATAGTTGGAAAGACAATTACTACCACAAGATAATAATCAATTCCTCCTGAGAAAGAATGACCAAGATAAGCTGAAATCCCTACTAAAATTGACAATAATAGGTTTATGCCTCCAGCAGTTTTAATATTCATCTTAAGAAAATATACAAATGCTGGAACTCTCAAAACACCTAAAGCTAAACCAACGGTTCCTCCAAAATATGATATTAAAATCCCTACAATAATTTCTTTGTAAGAACTTATCTTTGAATTTTTGTCCTCAGACTCACTTAACTGATAAAAAGTCATAACTAAGCCTGATAAAACTAGACAAAAAATCATTATAATGAGCAATACTAATTCTGGTATCTGAAGTGCGAAATAACCTCCTAAAAAAGCTGCAATCATTGATGGAATTGAAATTATAAAAGAAGATCTTAGAGGAACTCTATTTTGTTTTATTGCGGGGATCAAACCAGCAAAAGATCCAAATATGACTGCTAATAAATTTGTAGATGCAGCAATTATAGGTTCTATACCTAAAATAATAATAATTGGTAATCTAACTGCTCCTAAAGCAATTCCTAAAAAACCTCCCAAGAATCCAATAAGTAAGCAGAGTATAGATAAAATTAAATAAATATATATAGAGTATTCCATTATTTATCCCACCAGTTGTGGAACGATAGCCAAAAGAACACCTGCAACAGTTGCTGTACCAATTACTCCAGCTATATTAGGACCCATAGCATGCATAAGAATATAGTTTTCGGGATCTTCCTTGAATGCTTCATTTTGTACTACTCTTGCCGCCATAGGAACGGCTGATACTCCAGCCGCACCTATCATAGGATTTATTGGTTTTTTCAAAAATAGATTCATTATTTTTGCGAGTAAAATACCAGAAATTGTTGCAAATATAAAAGATACAAGTCCAAGAATAAAAATTGAAATTGTTTCTATTTTCAAGAAGACACTAGCTGGCATTGTAGCCCCAACTGATAATCCAAGCAAAATAATTACTATATTCATAAGTTCATTTTGTGCAGTTTTTGCAAGTCTATCAACAACCCCAGATTCTCTCAAAATATTTCCAAACATCATAATTGAAATAAGCGGAGATGCATCTGGGACTAAAATACTAACTATGATAATCGTTAATATTGGAAACAAAATTTTTGTTCTTTTAGAAATCTTTTTATCAGAATAATCCATTCTGATTCTACGTTCATTTCTCGTGGTAAACAATCTTATGATTGGAGGCTGAATTATTGGAACTAAAGCCATGTAAGAATATGCTGCAACAGCAGTTGCACCCACAATATCGCTCATTTGGTATAAAGGTAAACTATTCCCAATTTCTCTCATTCTTGTAGATATAAAAATTGTGGTAGGACCATCTGCACCACCAATAATTCCTATTGACGCAGCCTCAAGTAACCCAAAATCAAAAAAGGGAGTCATACTTATAAATAATGCCCCTAATAATGCGGCAAAAACTCCAATTTGAGCTGCGGCTCCTAAAAGTAATGTTTTAGGATTAGAAAGAACCGGTTCAAAGTCTGTCAATGCACCCATTCCTAAGAAAATCAATAATGGAAGTAGATCATTTGTCATTCCTATATTTTGAAAAATCCTAAGAAAGCCATCAGGCTCTCCATTACCTCCAATTCGAATTAATTCACCCATGGGAAGATTTGCCAATAAAATTCCACTCGAAATTGGAACTAGTAATAAAGGTTCTTTCTTTTTGTATATACCTACATAGAAAAGAAGACCTGAAATAATCCACATTATTATCATTTTTGGATTAGAAATTAAGTCATTAATTCCTTCAATTAAAGGTTCTATGTAATCTATCATTTATATATTCTCAAAATTTAATTTATTTCAATCAATGGTTGGTCATACTGAACATTGTCATCAACATTGACATGTATTTTTGTTATTTTTCCTGATTTGCTAGACGAGATAACATTTTCCATTTTCATTGATTCAATAACTAATAAAGGTGCATCTGAATCAACTATTTGTCCCTCAGATACTAAAACTTTTAATACCTTTCCAGGCATAAGAGCATTAATTGAATTTCCTTTTATCTTAGAATCTATAGGATCAGATTTAGTTTTTTGAGTTTTAGTAATACTTGAGTCATTTTTAGAATTAGATGTATTGCTAACAATTTCTTTTGGAGTATTTGAACTAGTAAGTTTAGTTGATGATTCTTTGTCTTTCTCTACTTCTAAAATTTCGCCATTTACCATAACTTCAAATGAGTTATTATTTTCTGAAATAATTTCTACATCAAAACTTTGACCATTTATACTTAATTTATACTTACTCAAATTACACCCTTTTAGTTTTTTTATGCATCATCCTAGAACGATTAATTGTAATCCAAGATGATTCAATTGTATTTATTTTATTAGCGTTATCTATTTTATTTTTATTATTTTGATACAAAGAAACTGCAACTGCTGCTGCTATTTCATTTGTTCTACTTTTACTTTTTTTATAAATTGAAACTGCAATTGCTGCTGCTATATCCATAAGATTATCATCATTTTCTTGATTGATTATTTTATTATTAGCGCTATCTTTTTGAAAAAATTTAGTTTCAATGAAAGTAAGAATATTTATAGAAACCAAAAGTACAATTAAAACTACAAAAACAACACTGGTTCCTATCCAAAATAAATTAAAACCATCAATTAATGAATTATTCAAAACTATCCTCGATTACTTCAAATTGCTCACCATCAGATATCGATATTATACTATTATTTTCTAAAATTTGAACGGAAATCAATCTACCATTTATTTCAAGTACTTTATTTATATAATTTTGAATATTTATATTCTCAAATTCTGATTTCAATTTACGAAATTTAGAAATAGAATCACTTAACGAAATTTCAGAAAATTTAACCTTAGAAGAAATTTTTTTTTGACAAAGCTTAGATAATTCATATTTAGGGATAGCTCCAATTTTCTTATACCCTCCAGTCGTTTGAGAATCATTCAATAAAATAATTGGATTACCATCAGGAGGAAGCTGAATAGTTCCAGCAGAAACCTCTGAAGAAATTTCATCTTGATCCTTAAAAAAATTAGCCTGTTCTCCAATTAGTCTAATTCCCTGACGGCTAAATTGATCTGAAATTATAAATTCTTTATCTTCAAAAAAACTTTTAATATTCTCTGACTTAGATTCTTGATCATAAATTATGTTAATACTTTGCTCATTAAATATATTTTTTTCAAAAAAATCATCTTGAGAAATGAATAAATTATTTTGGTTATTAATTTTTAATTTAATCATATCTCCATTAGATACTTTCAATGAATTAGTTATATTTGAAGGTTGATGATAAGAGTAAGATCCTAAAACTTCTTGTATTCTAAAACCACCTGCAACAGATAAATAAAATATATTACCTTTTTGGCTATTAGGTATATCCAGCTTATCTCCAGCATTTAATCTTATTGAAGAATTAGTTCTATAAATAAAATTTTCATTTACAGAAAAAAAATCTAAAGGGCCTGTTATTGAAATTATAGTATTTTCTAAGAACAAACATGAGAAGCCTCCAATTATTTCTAAGCAGGGCTCATTGAAATAATTACCTGTCAATTTATTAGCTAAATCAAAGGAAAAAAAATCTAAAGAACCTGATCTAGAAACTCCAAATTTTTTATAACCATATCTCCCTTTATCTTGAAAGCTCGATAGCAATCCAGAATTTATAACCTTAATCATATACTTATAAACCTTAGACTAGATCCACTTCTTAATAAAGCTGGAGGTTTTTCCTTTGGATCAAATAAGATTTTTTCTGTTCTTCCAATAATATTCCATCCTCCTGGTGATGCAAATGGATATATTCCTGTTTGCATTCCTGCAATACCAACTGATCCTTCAGGAACAGAAATTCTGGGAGTAGAAAGTCTTGGAAAAGATATTTTTTCATCTAATCCTCCTAAATAGGGGAAGCCAGGCATAAAACCTATCATAAAAATCCTATATAAACTCTCAGTATGAATATCAATTATTTTATCCTCAGAAATTTTCAGTTCTTTAGACATATCAATTAAATCTGGACCATATTCGCCTCCATATTTCACAGGAATTTCAATTATATTATTTCGTTGTAAATCAGGTTTATAATCTTCTAAATAAAGTAATATTTTTTTATTTATTTCTATGCGCAAAGCTTCAAAATCAATCAGTAAATTATCATAATTAATAACAATATTATTAAATGTAGGATAAATATCTAAAATATAACTTTTAGATATAAAATCTCCTTCTAACTTATCAATTAAACTATGAACTAATTGATTGGTATCATTATCAATTAGTTCACCAAATTTTATTACTAAAGTAGAGTCACCATGAAAACTTAAAAGAAATTTTTTTTTCATAGAATGACATCAGACATTGAGGAAATAATTATATTATTTTCTTCAAATGATTTTTTTATACTTTTAGCTATTTGAACTGAACCTTTAGTATCTCCATGCAGACATATTGAATCAAAATCAATTTCAATCTTTTTTCCATCGAAAGTTTCAACTTCATTATTTTTTACCATTTGAAGAGTCCTTTTAACTATTCTTTGTGGATCCTCAATCACTGATCCTTTCACAGATCTAGGACAAAGAGATCCATCAGACATAATTTCTCTATCAGCATATGTTTCTCTGGAAATTTTTACACCTGAATCCAAGGCGATTTGCTCCCATAAAGAACCTGCAAGGACAACATGAATAAGATTTTTACTAATAGATTTTATAGAACTAATTATAGCTTTAGCAGTAATTTCATCCTTTACTGCTTTATTGTATAGAGCTCCATGTGGTTTTACATGTGAAATATTTTCTAAACCAACAAATCCAATCAAAGCGCCGACTTGGTATTTAATCAAATTTTCAATTTCTTCATAAGTCATAGACATTTCTCTTCTTCCAAATCCTGCAAGATCAGGATATGAAGGATGAGCACCTATTGAAACTTTATGTTCTAGAGATAAATCTACAGTTTTTTTGATCCAATTGTGATCTCCAGCATGAAAGCCCATAGCTATATTTGCTGATGAAATATATTTTACAATTTCTTCATCATAACCAAGCTTATATGATCCAAAAGATTCTCCAATATCTGCATTTAAATCTACTCTTTTCATATTATGTAAGATAAATTTTTTGCCCTGTTGAATATGAATCAAAAATTGCATCTGTAAATTTCATATACTTTACTCCATCTGTAAAGTTAGTATGAGTAATAATTTCTTCGCCGCGAATTGCATTTATAAATTCTTCTTCTACTCGCCATGATCCTTTTTCTTCATCAGGAACTTTTATTTCTTCCAGCCTTTTCTGACCTTTTTCTGCTCCATATAACTTCAATGCAGGTGCACCAGGATCATCAGTAGTCTCAGTTTTTACTACTATTGTGCCTTTAGTTCCATGAATCCACATTTCAGATTCAGGTGCCATACCAGAAACCATTGTGAATTGCAGATTAGCAGTACCTCCACTGACCATTTCACATAATAAATCAAGATGATCAGGGATATCTGTGTAGGCATAGTTACCATCATAATCTATTCTTGGATTCATTATAGTTTGGGCATTCGCACTAACAGATTTCGCTGGGCCTAGCCATCTCATTATTGCTTCATACCAAATACCCATTTGCATGATGTTATTTCCTGACAAATCTCTATTATTTCTCCAATGAAACTCTTGTTGATCTTTAGGAAAATCATTCCCGGCTGTTACCATTCCTCTTAGATTTATCAAATCTCCTATAAAACCTGAAGATATTAGTCTTATGATTGTTTTATCAATTGGTAAAGTATGCGGAGCAGGTACAATTTGAGAAACTAAATTTGGATAGTTTTGAGCACAATCATACATCTCCATTGCTTCCTCAGCATTCATACACATTCTAGCTTCACATAAAACATGTTTTCCTGATTGCAAGGATTCTAATGTGAGTTTTTTATGCATATATGGCCATGTACCAATTACCACTGCATCTAATCCATTATCATAAACTACCTCATGCCAATTATCGTAGTAATTTTTTATTTCAAATTGAGAAGCAACAGCACTAGATGACTTAATAGACCTATTTGCAACTGAAACTATTTCAACTCCATCAATTTTTTGAAGAAGTGGAATATGTTTTAATACAGTATTTCCCCCAGCTCCTACAATTCCAACCTTTATAATATCTCTCATTTTTTCACCTATAAGTATTCATTTATCTATAAATTTTTCTAAGAATTTCAGTAACATTATTTCTAATGTTAGAAAATCATATTAGAATCATATTATTTTATGGAACCAAAAGCTGTAAATAGATTAAGTGATGGCTTAGAAATTATTTGGCAAAAGGATATCTCTTGCCTCTATCCTTATAAATATCTCCGACTTCAGTGTGCATGTGCCAATTGCGTGGAAGAGCTAACAGGTAGAAAATTATTAAAAGTAGCGGAGGTTTCTGAAGATATAATTGTAGTTGATTTTCTTATAGTGGGAAAATATGCTATTCAACCATTATGGTCTGACGGACATGAAAGCGGAATTTATCCGTATAACAGCTTGCTGTCGTATGCGATAAATGATGATGCAGTAATTTGCGTGAACAAAAAAGAACTTGTGGAAGAAATCAAAAAATCAAATATCTAAAAGTTTCTTGACCGTTTCAAAGACATCGTCACTATCAGGCATAAACTCTTCTTCTAAACCTTTGCTGTAAGGTACTGGAGTATGAGGAGCAGTAACCCTTTTTACCGGTGCATCAAGAAAATCAAAGGCCTTATCAGAAACAATGGCAGCAATTTCACTGGCTATACTTGCTTTGGGATTATCTTCATCAACAATGACAATTCTATTAGTCTTCTTCACTGAATTAATAACTATATCTTCATCTAGTGGAGATAAAGACATGAGATCAATGACCTCTGCACTTATTCCTATTTTTTCTAATTTTTCTGAAGCTTCCTTACAAACGACTGATGTATAACTCATCCCAACTAATGTGATATCATTTCCTTCTTTCAAACATCTGCCTTTACCAAGCTCAATCTGATATTCTTCATCGGGTACAAATCCTGTCATATTAATTAATTTTTTATCATTTACCACAAATACAGGATCATCATCCCTAATCGCAGCTGAAAGTAAACCTTTTACGGAATAAGCATCAGAAGGAGTAACTACTTTTAAGCCTGGGATATGGGCTAGAATTGAATAAAAAGCACTTGAATGTTGCGCTGCATGACCAGTTCCACCACCAGATCTAGCAAAAAGAGTAAGAGGGACTTTCGTTTGACCTCCAAACATGTATCGGCTTTTCGCAGCGTTAGATAATAATTGGTCAAATGCTACTGTAGTAAAATCAAAGTACATTAAATCTACTACAGGCCTCAAACCTGTCAATGCAGCTCCAATAGCTGCGCCAACAAATCCGGCTTCTGAAATTGGTGCATCCATTATTCTCTCAACTCCAAAATCTTGTACAAGACCTTTAGTAGCTGCAAAAGGACCTCCCCAAGCATCTAAAGGTTCTTTTGTCTTTTTGTCGAACCCACCTGAAATGTCTTCTCCAATTATCAATACATTTTCATCATGCTCTAGTTCTGCCCTTAGTGTATTGTTAAAAGCATCTCTATATCTCATTTGTGATCCTTTTACTTCAAAACCTGGACCTAGGCTATTTTTGTTTTCTATAGTCATCTTTTCCTTTAAATTTTATCTTAAACCTTTTAGATCATTTGAATAATTTACATAAACGTCCTCATAGAGAGTCTCTGTTGGAGGCAAGGGACTAGACAACCCAAATTCAACAGCTGCTTCTATTTCTTTTTCAATATTTTTTTTAATCGAGTCTAATTTTTTCTTGGTCATTAATTTTTGATCAAGAACTTTTTTTTCAAAAGTCTTAATACAATCTCTATTCTTCCAAATTTTTTCTTCTTCGCTAGTTCTATATTTTTCTGGTTGATCTGCATGAAAATGGCCATGATATCTGTAAGTCTTAAGCTCTAATAATGTTGGACCTAAACCTTTTCTGGCTCGTAATACTGCTTCTTCAGCAGCTTCATAAACTTGAAAAACATCCATCCCATCCACTATAACTCCTGGAATATTGTAGGATGCAGCTCTATCAGCTATATCTTCTACCGAGACTGCGTACCAAGAAGGAGTAGCTTCAGCATATTGATTATTTTCGCAAGCAAAAATAACTGGTAATTTCCAAATAGATGCTAAATTCATCGACTCATGCAATACTCCTTGCGAGGAAGCTCCATCTCCAAAAAATGCAACACCAATAGAATCTTTTTCTTTTTTTTGATATTTAGCAGTTAAAGCAGCACCAACAGCCAAAGGAATTGAAGCACCAACTATTGCATTTGCACCTAGCATTCCTTTAGAGAAGTCTGCAATATGCATTGATCCACCCTTTCCTTTGCAGTTTCCCGTATATTTCCCCATAATCTCAGCCATCATTTTGTCAGTTTCTAAACCTTTTGCAATACAATGTCCGTGTCCTCTATGAGTTGATCCAATCCAGTCTTTTTCAGTTAAGTGCGCACAGATTCCTGTTGGAACGGCTTCTTGTCCATCGGAGGGGTGAGTAACTCCCATAGAATTTCCTTTATAAGTTTGCTCAAGCATAGATTCTTCGAAAAACCTTATCCTGCACATAGTCTCATAAATCCATATTAATTTATCCTTAGTTATCAAATTGTCCCTTTCAAAAATATATAAAATAAAAAACCTTTAAAAGAATATTGCAATTAAATTAAAATATTTGCATAAAAATAAGGTCCCTTTTAAAGAAAAAAATAGTAGAATGATCTAAGATTAATGTAATTCGAAAAAAAACATCAGGAGGGCTATTACTTTGGATCCTTTTGCACCCACAGCTGGAGAGTGGAGCGAAATAGCTAGATCAATAACGTTTTTAACGTTAGCTTTAGCATCTGCTATTATCACAGGACCTATACTTCTAGTAGCTCATGCAATTATTCCATCTGCTGTTGATTCAAAAACTATAAGCGATAAATTCAATAAACTTAGACCAATTCTATACGTTATTGGATTTTTGGGACTATCGTCAATAATTACTTTCTTTCTATTAGCTTTTTTCAATATATATCCTGTGTTAGAAAGAATTTATCCAAGGTTTTGGCAATAATATTGGAGACTAAAAATTATTAAAAAAATAATAAATAAAATAAAAGAATTAGATAAGACAACTCCTTTGTGGGTTAAGGCTCTTGTTCCGCTAGTTGGATTAGGTGGATTAACGACTCTTGCTATTTTTTCTATATTATTAGCAGGTTTGTTTAATGCTTGGTTAGGGCAACCGTTGCCTGTACTTGGATTTGAGCAAACTTTTGATCAACCTATTAATTTCCCTCATACCAAACATGCTGCTCCAGTATCTGAAGGCGGAATTGGAATGGATTGTACATATTGCCATAGAACAGTTGCAAAAGCTTCTTCTGCTCATGTTCCAGCAGTAGAATTATGTGCTAGCTGTCACAGAGCTGTGGGAAGTTATGAGAGTGAAGATCTAATAAAATTGAGAGAAGCTTCTGGTATTTTTGAAAATGCTGAAGATAAGCAGGTTATTGTAGATTCTGAAATGGCATCACCAATTAACTGGAGAAGAGTTCATAGGCTCCCTGATCATGTACGATTTGTACACTCAGCTCACATAGATTATTTAACAAATCATCCCTCAGCGATCGGAAATGTCCCTGAAAGGCTTGATTTAGAAGGGAAAGAAACTGTACCTGCATCACAAGTATGTTCAACCTGTCACGGAGATGTGGCAAGTATGGAGAAAGTTTATCAAGTAGAACCTTTAAAAATGGGGCAATGTGTTAATTGCCATAGAAAAAATGGAGGACCTACTGATTGTGCTGCTTGTCATCATTAGTATTAAGAAGAGAAATATTTTGAGGAAATTATGAAAATTAACAGGAGAGAATTTTTATCACTAAGTGGAAAATCTGCAGCTGGAGCTGTTATATTTGCTGCGTGTTCGATTCCTGAGAAAGAGCTAATTGTTCAAAGTCCAGTTGATATGCCTGAGGATCTAGTTAGAGGAATAGATTCATGGTATGCTACTTCGTGGTCAGAGGGTGCTTCTGGAGATGGAGTTCTAGTTAGAATTCTTGAAGGAAGAATTAAGAAGCTAAAAGGGAATCCTGATCACCCTGTAAATAGGGGGGGCGCACGATCTAATTTAGATTTTGCTCTTCAGCTTCATTATAATCCTGACAGATTACATGAACCAAGATTGAGAAGATCTAAAGATGGAATACTCGCAAAGACTTCAGTTGATGAAATGAACAAATACTTAATAGAAGCTACTGCAAAAGGTAAGAAAATAGTTGTAGTTTCTAATCCTACAAGAAGCTCAGAAGGTTGGATATCTCAAAAGTTTGCTGAGAGTAGAGGAGGAAGATACCTCACATATGAAGCCTTAGATCAAACAAACCTTCATGAGGCTTTATTTGAACTTTTTGAAACTAATGAAATCCCTCATTTTGATATAGCTAATGCAGATAACGTGCTATCTTTTGGAGCCGACTGGATAGAAAACTGGGTTTCACCTGCACAATATGGGACTGCGTTTGGAGAATTAAGATCTGGAAACAGAGGCTTCATCGGACATGTAGAACCAAGATTTTCACTAACATCTGCGAATGCTGACTTATGGTTATCCCCATATCCAGGAACAGAATCAGATATAGCTTTATCAATAGCAAATGTAATAATTAATGAAAAATTGGTTCCAGAGACTCAGATCGATGAATTCATTAATAAATTTCCAAGTGGTAAAGTTGAATTCGGATATAGTCCCGAAGATGTTGAAAAAAGAACAGGTGTATCTAAAGACAAAATCATAGAAATAGCACATAAAATTTCTAAAGGTAAAAGTATAGTTTTAGCAGGAGGATCTACTTCTGCCTATACAAATGGAAAATTCAATACTTATGTAGCTTTCGCATTAAATATACTTCTAGGGTCTGTTGGAAAGACGGGTGGAGTAATACTTAACCCTGAAGTAGAAAAAGAATTTATTGGAGGATCAAATCAGTCTAATAACTTAAAGGATTGGCAAGATGAGATTGCTCAATGGAGAGCAGGATATGTTGATACAGTAATCATAAAAGGTGTAGATCTCGCATATTCAATGCCTAATTCTTTAGATGTGCTAGGTGCACTAAAAAATGTAGAAAATGTTATTTCATTTGGAAGCATGATGAATGAAACATTAAATGCATCTGATATTGTAATTCCTGATACTACTTTTTTTGAGGAGTGGGGCTCTGAAATTCCAAATCCACTTCCTGGATATCTAACCGTTTCCCTACAACAGCCAGTTGTTGTTAAAGAAGGGCCTGGTGCTTCGGGAGCAATAAGTTATGTTGATACATTGCTTGATTTAGAACCCTCTATAAGCGGATCCAATAAATCTTTAGTCAAAAAGGTTTTTGATAATGAATTTAATGAATCAAATAGTTCAGGGTCAGTAATTGCAACTGACAAAAACTCTTTCATGAATGGAGTACAACAAAGAGGCGGATACTGGAATAAAGCAGTAACTGCAGACCAAAAAAAAATAAGACTAAAAAACCCTTTTGATTTTGAGGGAAAAAATCTCTTTTCAGAAACAGATGCTAATTATGGTGATGAGTTTTTTCTTATACCTTTTACAAATAACTTAGGAGATGGGAAATATGCCAATGTACCATTAGCTCAAGAAGCTTATGGGGGCATAACAACTGCAGCATGGCAAACATGGGTAGAAATAAATAGCCATCAAGCTGAAGAAATGGATATCAAAGAAGGTGATATTATTTACTTGAAATCTGATTCAGGAGAAATAAAATGTCTTGCATATCCTCATCCTGCCGTTCAACCTGGCACACTTTGTGTTCCAACTGGACAAGGAACGGAAAAAGGTGGAAGATATTCTGAAAAAAGAGGTTCAAATGTCCTTAAGATTTTATCAGGACTATCTGATGAAGAATCTGGTTCATTTGCATGGGCATCAACAAAAGTTTCATTGAAAAGAGCTGGTGGAAATGAAAAAATGCCGAAATTTGAAGGAGATGTTACAGCATTCCCTGTTGAGCCTGGAATACCTGTTCTTGTAGTAAAACCTGGACAAACAGCTCACGAAGCAGAGGAAGAAAATCATCATAAATATCAAGAATCAATAAATTTTAGAGAAAGTCATGGAGATGACCATGGAGATGATCATGGAGATGACCATTAATATGACAATAAAGAAAAAATTCTCATTAAAGTAGAAGAGGAATGTTATGGTAGCTGAAAAAAATAGAAGCTGGGGGATGGTAATAGATACAGATAAATGTAATGGATGCACTGCATGCGTTACAGCTTGTCAAGTTGAAAATAATATTCCCTTAAATGATCAAAATAAATTTGAACGTGGCAGAGTTATGTCTTGGATTAGAATAGAAAGATATTGGGAGGGAGAATTCCCTAATGTCAAAGCAAGATTTATTCCTATAATGTGTCAGCATTGTGAAAACGCTCCATGTGAACCAGTGTGCCCTGTATACGCCTCATATCATAATAATGAAGGATTAAATGTTCAAATATATAATAGATGTGTTGGAACAAGATATTGTGCTAACGGTTGCCCATATATTGTAAGAATGTTCAATTATTGGGAACCTACTTGGCCTGAAGAAATAAGAAATCATCTCAATCCAGACGTTACAATCAGAAGCCGAGGAATTATGGAAAAATGTAGCATGTGTATCCAAAGGATTAGAAGGGGTACAAGGAATGCTGGAGACCAATTAGAAGATGGAGAAATAAAAACTGCATGTCAAGAAGCATGTCCTACTGGTGCAATAACTTTTGGAGACCTCAATGACCCAGAAAGTAAAGTTTCAATATTAGCAAAAAGTGATAGAAAATATTCACTAATGCCACAATTAAATACTAATCCAAATGTAGTATATTTAGCCACAGTTGATCCATATAAAGATAAAAAATTAGGAGAGAAAGCAAAGATTAATGAGCACTAACGAAGAACATTTTCATTGGCCTCCTAGTGATCCCAAAGTTGTAAAAAATGAACTTATTTCTAGTACCTCCAGAGGAGGGAAATTTATTAAGAAAAGTATTTGGGTTCTTTCTCTATTAAGTCTCCTAGGAATAGTTGGACTTTTAGGAAAGTTGTTTTTAGAAAGTGATGATCAAACTCAATGGGGATATATAGCTGCGATTTTAGCATTTATTCTTAGTACAACTGCTGGTGCTCCAATGGTAGCAGTTGCCCCACTTATAGCAAAAGCAAATTGGGCTCGCCCTATATCAAGAATTGCCCACATAATTGGAGCAGTTGGAATTATCAATATAATTATTATGATCCCAATACTTTGGGTTTTACCACCACTTATGGTTGATGGAGCAAGAAGAAGATCTATTTGGTTTGAAGCCCCAAACTATAGTCCTCATTTTTGGGATACCCTGAGCTTAGTTATGTTAGCAATAGTTGGGCTTGCTTTGCTTTATTCCTCTGCTCTACCAGATTTCGCAACAATGAGAGATAATTCGAATGGAACTAAACAAAGAATAGCAAAGTTTTTAGCAAGTGGATTTGTTGGATCAACAGTTCAATGGAGTACACTTCGAATGAGAATTGGAATTATGAGTACATTCTACTTCTTTACCCTTATCTTTGTTCATACACTAATTTCAATAGATCTAAGCTTGAGTATGGTACCAGGCTGGAGAGATGCAATCTATCCCATGGCTCATGCAATGGGAGGAATACAAGGAGGAATTGCTTCTGTAATAATTGTTGCTTGGATAGTCAGAAAATATTTTGGTTATGAAAATTACATTACTATAAACCAATTCTGGGCATTAGGTAGACTCATGTTTGCAGCAAGTTTAATGTGGATATACTTTTTTTATTCAGCTTTTATTGTTTTTTGGTATGGAAGATCAATGTCAGATACAGCATGGTTAGATTTATTAATCAGAGGTCCTATGATGTATGTATTTATTTTAGGAATGTTATTTAGTTTTGTTTTTCCTTGGTGGTGGTTGATATGGAATAAGGTTAGAAACTCTGTAAATGGACCTTTTTATGGTGCTATCTTAGCTATTTTAGGGGTATTTTTTGAAAGAATAAGACTATATGTACCTGCATGGTCAGTAGACCCTTCTCTCATTCATGATAAATGGTTGAAAATCATACCTAAAACTTTATATCCAGATATATGGGATATATTAGTTTTAGTTGGCGCTGTTAGCTCAGTATTTTTAATTGTAATTATTATTTCCAGAGTAGTTCCTTTTATTGGCATATGGGAAATACAACAATTTAATTTATTAGCTAAGCCTGTAAAATATATAAAAGCTCATGGTGTTAGGGTTGCAAAGCCAGATTAATAGAGGAGTATTATGCAACAAAGAGATAATAAAAATAGATTAAGTCAAGAGTATACAAACTCAGTACTTTTAAATGGAACTTTACAAACGCCTAGATGGTGGCCTTACTTAGTATCAGTATTGGCATTTTTTGTAATTATTGGATTCATATTATTTGGAATACAAATTAAGTATGGACTTGGAGTAACAGGCCTTAATAGACCTATCTATTGGGGGCTTTATATCACCACATTCGTTTTTTGGGTTGGGATATCTCATGCTGGAATAATGATTTCAGCTATACTTAGGCTAACTCAAGCTGAATGGAGAAGACCCGTAACTAGGGCAGCTGAAATATTAACTATTTTTTCATTAGCCACAGCTTTAGTGTTCCCTCTTATACACGCAGGAAGAACTTGGAGAATAGTTTATTGGTTAATACCATATGATGCTTCAAGAGGAATCTGGCCAAATATAAGATCTCCGTTATTTATGGATCCTATAGCTATTTCTACTTATTTAACAGGTTCTACCCTTTTCTTGTTTGTAGCTCTTCTGCCAGATTTGGCAGTTTTAAGAGATAGAACTACTGGCTTTCGAAAAGGATTTTATACTATTCTTGCACTGGGATGGAGAGGGAATCCACGACAATGGAAAATGCAAGTAGTGGGAGGAATTCTATTGTCAGCCTTAATGCTTCCAATTTTCGTTTCAGTTCATTCAATCGTTTCTTGGGACTTTGCTGTTACTACTGCCGTTGAAGGTTGGCACTCAACAATTTTTGCACCTTATTTTGTTATTGGAGCTGTTCATTCAGGGGTTTCTGCAGTAGTTACTATGATGGCATTAATGAGATGGGGGTGGGGATGGAATGAATTTATCAGACCAGAGCACTTTGATGCACTTGCAAGATTATTGACTGTAGTTGCAACTGCATGGTTAGGGTTTACATTTTTAGAGCTATTATTTGCTTTATATGGATTAGATGCACCTGAAATTGCATTAAGGGAAATGCAAATTTTTCAATATCCATGGAATATGCTATTTTTAACATTCTTGTTAACTGGTTACATATTACCTGTCCCAATGTGGCTTTTTAAAAGAATAAGAACAAATATTGCACTAATGTTCTGGAGTTCAATTTTGGTAAATATAGGTATGTGGCTTGAAAGATTCTTAATTATTGTTCCAGGATTAGCCCGAAGAACTCCATTTGTGTTTACTTGGGAAGCATACTCTCCTAGCTGGTTTGAATGGTATGTTCTTTTTTGGTCATTTTGCTGGGTTACATTATTAATGTTAATATTTTCCAGGGTTTTTCCCCTAGTTCCATTGTTTGAACAAAAAGAAAGTGAAGTTTTTAGCGATGATATAAAAATAGGTCGCGCAACAGTTCCTACTATATTTAGAGAGGAAGAGGAGTAAAAAATGAAAAGCTTATTAGGTTTATACATAGATCCAAATGATGCTGCAGATGCAATGGATGGATTTAAAGATGGAGGTTTTGAACAAGGTACATTTGATGTTCTAACTGGAACTCCATATCCGGAAGGAGCATTTGGTGAGTATGTGCCACAACATAGATTATTTAGATTTCCTGCATTTGGAGCAATAGTGGGATTTAGCTTATCTCTATTCCTAACAACTGCTACTCAATTAGCATATCCTCTAATCACTGGAGGTAAACCAATTCTCTCTATCTTTGCTATGTTAATTATTATGTATGAGATGACTATGTTATCGGCGGTGATTTTTAGTGTAATAGGAATTATATTTGAATCAAGGTTACCTAATATAAGTCCAGGTGTTTATGACCCTAGAATTACTGAAGGTTATATTGGAGTTGTAATATCAGTTGAAGATTCAGACTTAAATAAAGCAAAAGAAATTTTATCTAAAACTGGTTCAGAAGAAATAAAAGAAGCTTAAAAGAGGCTTAAAAGAGTAAAATTAAATATATGAAAATAAATAAAAAAATAATAATTCTTTTTTCGTTTCTATTTCTAATGCTTACAGCATGTGTACAGCAAAATAATACATATCCTGTAGAAATATTTAGTGAGATGCATTACAACCAAGCTAATAAGTATCAAGAACCTCCAAGGGTACCAGCGCACCCAGATAGTGTCACATTTGCTGAATTAGGGAATGAAAATAATCTAGATATGGATTCTGACAATTCAGATAATTATGATGCACAATATTTATATACTGTAAATTGTGCTTTTTGTCATGGAGACAATGGTAATGGAATGGGGCCAGCAGCTAGTAAAATAACTGATGAAGAAAATTATTGGTACAAAGTTACAGGAGAAAAACATAAAAATCCAGCTAACTTATTAACATCTCAACTATCTAAAGATAATGCTGTAGTTTTTATAAAAGGTGGAGCAGGACTTATGCCAGCATACGATAATATGCTTACTGAAGATGAAATTAAAGCAATCGTAAATTATATCTGGGATGATTTACAATAAAGCATCCAAAATAAGCTTTGTTATATTCTTTTTATTTTTAGTTAATGCTTGCCTAGCTTCTCAAAGTAACCTAGAAGAAAATTTATACATAAAACTTGAAAAAGAAATAATGTGTCCTGTATGTGATGGTCAAACACTAGACCAATCTCAATCATTGATTGCAAATAATATGAAAGATACTATTAAGAAAAAAATAGAAGATGGATATAACGAAGAAGAAATCAAGGAATATTTCGTCAAGAGATATGGAGATTCTGTTTTAGCGTATCCCTCAATGAATGGCTTTAATTCTATAGCTTACATAGTTCCAGCTATATCTGTTCTGATATCTATAGTGATTTTATTTTTATATATAAAAAGAGATAAAATAAAATGAATACATTTGGATTCTACATACTTATTTTGGGGTTTATATTATCCCTATATTCAAGTGTATTATTCATATCTGGATTCTATAAAGAAAACAGAACAATGATTAGAAGTGCATCAAGAAGTTACTATCTTTCAATACTTATGATCTTTATTTCTTGTGTGTCATTAATAACTCTATTTTTATCGAATGATTTCACTAATATATATGTGTTTAATAACTCAAGCTTAGATATGAATAGAGCCTTAACTTTTGTAGCTTTTTATGCAGGAAATGAAGGTTCTTTATTATATATTTTGCTAGTTCATGCAACTCTAAGTGGATGCTTGCTATTTTTTTCTTCAGAAAAAATCAAATCTAGTTTAGCCTATTCGTGTGGAATACTTTCTTTAATAAGTTCCTTTTATATTTTTGTTTTACTTTTTTTTGCAAACCCCTTTGAGGTTACTAATCTAATTCATTCGGATGGTAAAGGAATTAATCCCTTGCTAAGACACCCTGGAATGTATATTCACCCTCCATTACTAATGTCAGGTTTAGCATCAATTTCTATCCCTTTTGTTATTTCTCAAGGTGCATTATTTGATTATAAAAAAGGAAATAATTGGTTCAAATTACTAAGAATATGGAGTTTGATTTCTTGGGCCCTTCTGGGAGCAGGTCTACTAATAGGTGCTTGGTGGGCTTATACAATTTTAGGCTGGGGTGGATATTGGAGTTGGGATCCAATAGAAAATGTAGGATTAATGCCATGGCTAGTATTAACAGCATTGATCCATTCAATCATGGTTGAAGAAAGAAGAGGCATGTTTAGATTATGGAATATAATTCTTGTTTCTTTGACATTTATTCTTGCTTTATTAGGAACATTTATTAACAGAGGAGGCCCAGTTGTTTCTGTTCATTCCTTTGCTGCATCTTCATTAGGATTTTTATTTTTAGGATTTATGATAGTAATGACATCTTATAGTCTTTTTACAATAATCTATAAATATAAAAATATTAGAGAAAGCAAAAATAAAATTGAATCTTACTTATCTAGAGAAACTGCTTTTTTACTAAATAATGTTTTACTGGTCTTAACATCCTTAATTATTTTATGGGGAGTTTTATTTCCTGTTGTTTCTATAATTTTCACGGGAACAGAAATTAGTGTTTCAGCTCCTTATTTCAATAAAACCGCTGGTCCTATTTTATTAGCAATAATTTTACTAATGGGCATAGGTCCAATTTTATCTTGGAGAAAAACTACAATTAAATCAACCATTGCAAGAATTTTACCCTCAATAATATTGAGTATATTCTTTTTAATTTATTTATTGTTAATTGGCATAAATAAATTTTTCCCTGTAGTTTCTATATGTTCAATTTTCTTTGTTCTTACAATCATTATTAGGGAGTGGATTGGTGGTACTAGATCAAGGATGAATGGTTCTATAAATCCATTCTCCGCTTTCATTAAGATGATATTTTCTAATAGAGGAAGAAATGGAGGATATATAGTTCATCTTGCTATTTTAGCTTTAGCTTTTGGTGTTGTAGGTACAAAATTTTACGATCAAAGAATAGATACTAATATTAGTATCTCAGAAGAAGTTACTTTCAAAAATTACAATATTTATTTTGAAAGTATCGATCAAGAAATAAATAACGGTAACTCAGTTACAAAGGCAAATTTCTCAATATATAACAATGAGAAAAAATTTATTGGAAAAATAGAAGCAATGCATTCATATTACCCAAATTATAACCAAATAAGTGTTAGGTCTGGTATCCTAACAAATCCAATAGAAGACTTATATATAATCCCAAAAGATTTTATTGATGAAAATCGTATGACAGTAAGAATTGCAGTAAACCCCTTAGCTTGGTGGATATGGGCTTCAGGCCCTATACTATTAATAGGGACAGTTGTAACTCTTTGGCCATCTAAATTAAGGAAAGAATAATTATGGAAATTGTATTATCAATAATATTTTTAATAATAACTATATTTTCAACAATATTAATACTTAAGCCATTTATAGATAAAAAATGAAAAATAAATTAATAAAAGCAATATCAAATAAATTATTTTATATTCTACTGATATCTTTTTTTATCAACGGGAGTATATTAAAAGCCGAGTCTGAAGGCAAAATAGAGGATATATTAATAAACGAATATAATATGTCGATCTTGTCTGTAGATCAAAATGATCAATCATTATCAATCATTACTGCTGTAAAAATTTTAAATAAAAGTGAAAGTCCTTTTGTTCCTAATTTTTCTGATGTTGCTAAAACTGGTATGAATTTTATAAGATTTAGTCTACCTGAAGGTTTTTATGATCTTTATGTTGAAACAGATTTACCAAGTGGGAATCTTATAGAGATGCCTAATGGTTTTGCTCTAACTTCAGATATCCCTTCTGGAGGCTTTAATTTAATATTCAGCTATTATGTAAACTATAATTCCTCTAAGTTTAATTTCCCGCTACATTTTCCTCATGGTGCAGAATCTTTTAAAATTATAATTCCAGAGGAATCAGGAATCATAAAAGGAGAAAAACTTTCTTTTGATAAAAATATTGAAATTTCTTCAAAGAGATTTAATGAATATACCGGAATTGAATATTCAAATGGTGAGTACTTAAACCTAGAAATGGAAAATATTCCTTCAAGTTTTCTAAAGAAAATCTCAACTTCTTTAAATTTTCAAATAATAAATTTGATAGTTATTATTATTATGGTAAATATAATAATTCTATTTTTTGGCATTAAGTATTATAAAAATATAAGAAAAAAAAATGCCTAAATTTAACATAAGAAATTTTTCAATTTCAGTAACTATTATTTTTTTCTTATTATTTTTCATATTTTTAATTCTTGGAACCTTAAGTGAAAAAGCTCCAAAAATAGATAGAGGTGTAAATACCATAATGGGAGAAGTAGGAATCTCAGCTCCTGAAGGAACATTATTTGAATTAAAAAATCTAAAGGGAGAAATTATAAATTTAGAAGATTTCAAAGGTAAACCTCTCGTAATTGATTTTTGGTCTTCATGGTGCGGGCCTTGCATAAAAGAAGCAAGTATTTTGTCTGATGGATATAAAGAATGGAATTTTAGAGGAGTTGAATTTGTAGGCATAGCTATTTGGGATGAAAAAAACAGTATAGATAAATTTATCAAAAATTACGATATTCAGTATGAAATTTTGATTGATAAAGAGGGTTTCACTGCCGTAAACTTTGGAGTAATAGCTGTTCCAGAAAAATTTTTTGTGAAGAGTGATGGAAGTTTTGCATTTAAAATAAATGGTCCTTTAGATACAAAATCATTAGATAAATATATCTCTAGACTTCTAGAAGAGGAAAAAAAATAATATGGGTTTCAGTTCATTTGAATCCGGTCATAAGTTTGGCCCTTATAAAATTTCTTTAGATGAAAAAACATCAAAGTTATATTCTAAGGCTATAATCAATAGAGACATAAATAATCATACCCCTTTTGCAATTGTTTCTATTACTTTCGGTAAGCTTCTTAAAGATGTTGAACTTGAAGAGGGAGCCATTCATCTAAGCCAATCAATAAAATGGGAAAAAATATTTGATGAAAAACAAAAAATTATTGCTATCCCAAAAATAGAATCTAAGACTGAAAGAAAAAATAATATTTTCATTAAGATTAAAATCTATTATTCAGATGAATCTAACATTAAATTAGGAGAATCAATAAGTACAATTTTAATAGCTAGTGAGGGGGGATAAAATTTCAAATTATATAGAACTTAAAATAACTCAACAAATGATAAATGATTATGCTGAAGCATCTAAAGATTTTAATCCCATACATATAAATGAAGAATTTGCAAAAAAATCTATTTTCAAATCAAGGATAGCTCATGGAATGCTTACACTTTCATTGATAATGGAGTGTTTGTATAAAGTTTACTCAGAAAAAATACTTGAAAACACTCTTTTTGAAGCGAGATTAAAAAATCCAGTATATTCTGAAGAGAAGATTAAAATTTATTTTGAGGAAAAAACTAAAGAAAAAATTAATATTGTTTGTAAAAAAGATAACGGAGACGAGGCAGTATCTGCTTCATTAATATTTAAATAGGAGAAATATATGAAACAATTTGATGGAATAATTGCCCTGGATGCTATGGGGGGTGATTTTGGACCTGCCATAACAGTTCCGGCTGCAATTACTGCTATAAAAGATTTTGGGATCAAAGTAATATTAGTTGGAAATCCAGATGAAATTAATGCAGAACTCTCAAAATTCCCAAAAGAAATTTCAGAAAAAATGAAAGTTATTCCTTCAGAAGGTATCGTAGAAGAAGGAGAAAGCCCTGTAAGTGCTTATAGAAACAAACCAAACGCATCAATTTTTGTTTCAGCAGGTTTGGTAAAAAAAGGTTATGCAAACGGAGTAGTCAGTATGGGATCATCCGGAGCGACATTAGCTGCAGCATCAATTTTATTTGGAACTATGGATGGGATTGAAAGAGGATCAATTGGAGGTCCAATTATTGGTTATTCACCTGAAATGATTCTTTTAGATCTAGGATCAAATGTAGATACAAAAGCTGTACAACTTGTAGATTTTGCAGCAATAGGTGACCAAGTATCAAAATTAATGTTCAACAAAGAAAATCCAAAAATTGCTTTGTTGTCTGTAGGATCCGAAGAAGGAAAAGGAAATATTTTAGTTAAAGAATCATTTGAACTATTATCAAAAAGTTCATTAAATTTTGTAGGGAATATAGAACCTGAAGATTTATTTGAACAGAAAGTTGATGTTGTAATATGTGATGGGTTTGTGGGTAATATTTTACTAAAGACAACTGAAAGTCTAGGGAAAAAAATTGCTACTGAAATTTTAGATAAAACTGGAAATAAAGATATTTCAGAAAATATTTTTAATAAGACAAATGTAATATCACAATCATTTGGTGGAGGTCCAATTTTTGGAATAAATGGAATTGCAATAATCGGTCACGGATCTTCACAAGTTTCAACAATAGTAAACGCAATTAAGACAGCTAAATTAACTATTGAAAATAATTGGGTGGAAAAACAGCAAAATGCAATAAAAAAAATCAGATTAGAAATTAAGGAATAAAAAATGGAAGATTTACCAAGAATAGCTCTAATAACTGGTGCTTCGCGAGGAATTGGAAGGTCTATTGCTTTAAAGCTAGCTGAATCTGGTCATAAAATTGCTATAAACTATAACTCTCATAAAGAGGATGCGGAGAAAGTATTAAAAGAAGTAGAATCATTAGGCTCTGAAGGAATTATTGTAAAAGCAAATGTATCCAAACTTAATGAAGTTCAGGAAATGATTAACTTTGTAGAAGAAAACTTAGGTAATATAGAAATTTTATATAATAATGCGGGTATTATATCTGACTCATTACTTATGAGAATGAAACCTGAAGATTTTGATCGCGTAATTGATACAAACCTTAAGGGGACTTTTTATTGTACAAAATTATGCATAAATAATATGATAAAAAATAGATGGGGAAGAGTAATAAATATTTCTTCTGTAGTTGGTATTAGAGGGAATATAGGTCAATCAAATTATTCTGCATCAAAAGCTGGTATTCATTCTTTTACAAAATCAATTGCAAAAGAAGTAGCTACTAGAAACATAACTGTAAATGTCATTGCACCTGGATATGTTTCAACTGCGACAACTAATGTTCTATCTGAAAAGGTTAAGAAAGAAGTTATGTCATGGATTCCAATGCAGAGATTTGGAGAACCAGAGGAAATTGCTCCAATTGCAGCATTTTTAGCTAAAGAAGAAGCAAGATATATTACGGGTGAAATAATTAGAGTAGATGGTGGAATGGCTATATGATATTTAAGAATAAAATGTTGCTTGTCACAGGCGGATCTAGAGGAATTGGGAAAAAAATTTGCTACGAATTTGCACAAAGAGGAGCAAATATAATTTTTACCTACGTTAGAAGTTCAACAGAAGCAAAAAAAATTGAAACCGAACTAAAGAAACTAGGTGTAAATGCGATATCCAAGAAACTAAACCTAAATTCCAATAATGATATCAATAAATTTGCTGATGAGATAAAAAAATTAAATGTCAAAATAGATTTCCTTATAAATAATGCAGCTTCAGGAGTTATGAAAAACTCCATAGAAACTACAGAAAAACATTGGGATTGGACTATGCAAATCAATGCAAAAGGACCGTGGATTTTATCAAAAAAGTTATCAGAAATAATGAATAAAAACTCTAGGATAATAAATATATCTTCTCCAGGATCATCAAAAGTACTTAAAAATTATTTTTCTATAGGCGTTTCAAAAGCTGCTCTTGAGTCAATCACAAGATACATGGCTTATGATCTAGCTCCAAAAGGAATAAATGTAAATTCTATATCTGCATCTTTACTCGAAACAGATGCTATTCAGCATTTTCCTAATCAATCAGAAATAAAGAAAATCTTGAATAGAAAAAATCCTACTCAAAAAAAACTACTTACAGACCATATAGCTAAAGCAGCTATAATGTTATGTACTGAAGAATCTGAAATGATAATAGGACAAAATATTCTAGTAGATGGTGGTGACACATTATTACTAAGTTAGATTTTTATAAATTCATCATCAAATAAATTAGAAAATCTTTTCTTTACTAAACAAAGGCCTAAAAATTCATCAGAGTTCTTTTGAACACTTAATACATTCCCTATATTTTTAGATTTAAAGATAATTTTGGAATTAGGTCTTAGTTCAGATTTTGAATTAAAAGGAAGAACTTCCCTACTTACTTTTTTATAATTTTGAAGCCGCGCAATTACTTCTTGACCAACATAACAACCTTTATCAAATGAGATTATATTTCCAAATCCTAATTCTAAAGGATTAGCTTTTAGCATTGATTCATTAAAATTTACATATTTCATCCGTATATCTAATAAATTTTTTTCTACAGAAGATATTTTTTTAAAATCATTTAATTTTTCAATTTCTCTATCTTCAACAAAAAGCTCATACCTAAACAAATCTTTATTTTCATATGAATTGTATAAACTAAATTTTTCTAAACTCTTATTTGATATTTCTTCACCCGAGAAAATCACTAATTTCTTTAGTTCCCCTAAATGATTGATTTCCACATCATCAATCAGAAAGTATTTTTTCATATAATCTATAGATCTATTACTTTCCGTTTCAGATACAAAAATAATTTTTTTCTCATCTAAAACTCTGTAAGTTAATAAATCTATTATTGAAGCTTTATTATTTGTTATAACTGTTTTTGAAGATTTGATACTAGCAATATTGTTTGTAGTCATCCTGTCTAAAAAAGAAATTGCATCGTCTCCAACCATGGAAAAGAAGGTATAAGTTCGATCAAAAAAAATAGATGAATTATCCATATTGATATTTATAAACTTCATTTATACAGAAAAAGAATCACCACAACCACACGAAGATGTAGCGTTTGGATTCCTGAATTCAAAACCTTTACCATTTAATCCATCAGAATAGTCTAAATAGGTACCAGCTAGATATACGTATGCTTTTTTGGGTATATAAACTTCAAGACCATTTTGAGAAATAACCTTATCAGTATCTTCAGGACCATCTACAATTTCTAGAATGTATTGTAATCCCGAGCATCCTCCACCCTTAACTGCAACTTTTAATCCAAATTTTTCCCTAGATTCATTAACAGCAAATTCCTTAACTTTCTCGCAAGCTTTTTCAGAAATTTTTATTGTATTAATAGGTATATTTGTTTCCATTTTTTTTAAGAAAAGCTTTTATATATATTTAATTTATATTTAATTTCAAAATTAAATGTACTATTTATTATATAAAAATAATTAAAAAATAAAAGATTTGGCAAAACTATATACAAAAAATGGTGATCAAGGAGAAACATCTTTACTTTATGGTGAAAAGGTTTCTAAAAATGATATAAGAGTAGAATGTTATGGAGTTATAGACGAATGCATGTCTAATTTAGGTGCAGCAAAATCAATTCTTAATAAACAAAAATCAACTGAAATTGAGAATGTAGTTCTTAATATTCAAAGAAAATTATTTATTATTTCAACAGAAATAGCATGCCCTAAAAATAAATATGAAAGATTAAGAGATAATTACAAATTTATAACTAAAGAAATGATAGAAGAAATAGAAAATTATATCGACCATTTTCAAATAAATTCACCAGAAATAAAGTTTTTTGTCCTTCCAGGAACCAGTCTAGCTTCTTCATACATAGATATTTCTAGAACTATATGTAGAAAAGCTGAAAGATTATGCGTAAAAGTAAAAGAAAAAGATCTTCTTAATAATGAGCTCAATCTTATACTGCTAAATAGACTGAGTGATTTACTTTTTATTATTGCTAGATACATAGATAAAGATAGTGAATATATTAAAGCAACGGAATAAATTATGGCAATTATTTCAATACTTGATACAAAATCTGCTAATTTTCATAGTGTAAAAAAAGCAGTAGATTTATTTGAAAAAGATAACACTATAACTTCCTTGAATAACGAAGTTATGAAGAGTGAAGCACTAATTATTCCAGGAGTAAGCTCCACAGATACTGTGCTAAGAAATATTTATGACTTAAAACTAGATAAAACAATTTTAGATTTCTATAAATCAGGAAAACCTATACTTTGTATTTGTGTTGGTATGCAAATATTATTTGAAAATTCTGAAGAAGGAAATTTACCTGGATTAGGAATTATTAAAGGAAATGTAATTAAGATCCCTGATTATGACAAAAATAAAAATAAATATAAAATTCCTCATATGGGCTGGAACCAAATAGAAACTTCAAAAAATTCAAAGATTTTTTCAAAAATTAAAAATAAAAGTAATTTTTATTTTGTACATTCATTTCAGTGTATTCCGGTTGATGAAAAGATAATTACAAGTAAAGCAAACTACTCAGTTGATATAGTTGCTTCCATTGAGCAAGAAAATTTGTTTGCTGTTCAATTTCATCCTGAAAAAAGTTCAAATATAGGTTTAAAAGTATATGAAAATTTTATCAACCTAATTAGAAAGGATTAGTATGAAAATATTTCCAGCTATAGATATAAGAAATGGAAAATGTGTTCGTTTAATCAAAGGGAATTATGAAGATGAAATAGTTTTTAATGAAGATCCATTTGAAGTCGCAAAAAGTTTTGAAAAAATAGGTAGTAAATATGTTCATATTATTGATCTAGATGGAGCAAAAGAGGGTAAATCAAATAATAAAAATAATATCTTAAAAATTATAAAACAAACAAATTTAAAGATTCAAATAGGAGGTGGGATTAGATCATTTGAAAATGCAGAAACACTCCTGAATTTAGGAGTAGATAAAATAATTTTTGGAACTGCTGCTCTTGAGAATAAAAATGATGTCATAAAAACAATACAAAAATTTCAATCTAGAGTAATTGTTAGTATAGATGCATTAAATGGAAAAATTAAAACTAAAGGTTGGTTAAAAGATTCCAGAATTGAGGTAAATGATCTTGTTGGTGAATTACAAGATAATGGTTGTAAAAATTTCATATATACAGATATAGAAAAAGATGGCACATTATCTCACCCAAATTTTAAGTATATTTCTAATTTGAGAAGTATTTGTAAATCAGAATTATATATAGCTGGAGGTATTTCAGATATAAACGATATAACAAAATTAAAAAATATAGGTATTGATGGTGCTATATTAGGAATGTCAATTTATACTGGTAAAATTGATCTAAAGAACCTTTTAAATCAAGAATAAAATATGTTAAGTAAAAGAATCATTCCTTGTTTAGATATTGATAACGGTAGAGTTGTTAAAGGAACAAACTTTATAAATATAAGAGATGCTGGAGACCCTTCAGAATTAGCTACTTTTTATAATAAAGAAGGAGCCGATGAATTAGTTTTTCTTGATATAACAGCCACTCACGAAGACAGAAAAACGATTGTAGATGTTGTAAAAAAGGTTTCTTCACAGGTTTTTATTCCTCTTACAGTTGGAGGAGGCATAAGAGAAGTTGAAGATATGAAAATAATGTTAGAAGCCGGAGCTGATAAAGTTTCTATAAATTCATCTGCAATAAATAATCCAAGTTTGATCACAGAATGTTCAAAAGAATTTGGAACTCAATGTGTTGTTAGTGCAATTGATGTAAAAAAGATAGATAGTAAATGGATTGTTTTCACACATGGAGGGAGAAAAATTACTAATATAGATGTAATGGATTGGGCTAGAATTGTTGAAGAAAATGGAGCTGGAGAAATATTGCTAACTAGTATGGATAAAGATGGTTCTTATGACGGATATGACATTGAGCTTTTATCTAAAATAAATGAAAAAATTTCAATACCACTTATAGCTTCAGGAGGAGCTGGAAAATTAGACCATTTAGTTGAAGCTTTATCCTTAGGAAATGCAGATGCCGTACTCGCAGCTAGTATTTTTCATTATGGAGAATATTCTATAAAACAAGCAAAAGAATTCTTAAATAAACATAAAATACAGGTAAGATTATGATTCAGAAAGATAATCCATCGATAATAATATTTGATTGTTTTGAAACAATTGTAGAAAATGATAGGTCTAGTTGGATAGATTTATTTAGCACATTAGTTAAAGATAATAATTGGAATATAAATCCAAATAATCTATGGAAAATATGGAAAAAAGAAGAAGTTTTATTTAGAGAAATAAGAACAAATCTTAATGATTTAACTCTTAATCCAGATTTTAAGACTTATGAACAAGCATGGTCAAACTGCTTTGAAAAAGTACTAGATGAATTAAATTTAAAAGGTAATCCTAAAGATTTATCAAAAAAATGCATAATTAATATGGGCAAAAATAAGCCTTATGAAGAATCTTCAGTATACTTAAACAAAATGTCGGAGCATTGTAAATTGGGAGTAATCTCAAATGCAGATAACGATTTCTTAAATCCTGTATTGAAAAAAATAGATTTTAAATTTGACTATATTCTATCCTCAGAGTCAGCAAGATTATATAAACCTGACCCAAGAATCTTTTTAAGATTTTTGGAAGAAAATAAATTAGATCCAGAAGATTGCTGGTATGTAGGAGATAAAGAATATGATGATGTTTTGGGATCAAGTTCAGTTGGTATGAAACCATTTCTTATTGATCGATCGGTATATAATGAAATAGAAATTAAAAATAAATTTATAAAAATTTCTAACTTAATTCAACTATATGAAATCTTAAAAAAATAATATTATGAAACCAGATTTTAATAAAACAGATTTAATTCCAGCAATTATTCAAAATTCTTCCTCAAAAAAAGTCTTAATGCTGGGCTGGATGAACTCTGAAGCATATGAAAAAACTTTAGAAACAAAAAATGTTTGGTTTTTTTCTAGATCTAGAAATAAGCTTTGGGAAAAGGGAGAAGAAAGTAAGAATTACTTAAGAGTAAATGAGATAAAACTAGATTGCGATAATGATACTATACTTATATCTGCAAATCCTGAAGGACCTACATGCCACACTCTAAATGAGTCGTGTTTTGACACTACATTAGAGGACTATGAAAAGAATGAATTTAATATTGAATACTTAGAAAAAATAATCCAGTCAAGAAAGATTCAAAAACCTGACAATTCATATACAACTGAACTTTTCAACAAAGGAATAACAAAAATTAGTAAAAAATTAGGAGAGGAAGCATCTGAAGTTATAATAGCCTCTCTAGCAGAAAAAAGAAGTGATTTAGTTTATGAGTCTGCAGACTTAATATTTCACCTTTTAGTTTTGCTCGCAAATGAAGAGATAAATTTCAATGAAGTTGTAATTGAATTATCAAAAAGACACAAAAAATAATTTATTTTAATTTAAGTTATCTAGCCTTATTGATTCATTTATAGCCTCTATTGCAACTTCAACCATTTCTTTGTCTGGTTCTGCAGTAGTTAATTTTTGCATTAGTATATTTGGATATGATAGAAGCCTAGAAAAAGGATTTTCAGATGTTACACTCGAAAATCTTATCAATTCGTATGCTATTCCTGCTATAAAAGGGAATAAAAACAATCTTGAAGAATATAAAAGGAATAAGGGCTCTCTAGGAATAAAAACATGAAGAATTATTGATACTAAAATCACCGTCATAATAAAACTTGTTCCACATCTTGGATGCTCTTTATTATACTT